>Ga0058694_1000223_pt1 | contig 34036 bp, 33 predicted proteins | sample AgamicOrSfrz_FD_55041 | JGI IMG/M metagenome (GOLD analysis project Ga0058694, IMG submission 55041) | Agave microbial communities from Guanajuato, Mexico - Or.Sf.rz | ecosystem: Host-associated > Plants > Phyllosphere > Phylloplane/Leaf | place: Guanajuato, Mexico | collected 2012-05-30 | reverse complement strand
GCTTCGGTGTTTGGGGTTGTGCTATCGCTCGACCCTCTTTACTTTGACGAGCCCGTTGTACCTGCGGTACACCGAGGAGGCCGTCGCTAGAAGGTCCTTCCCGAAGCAGTTGGTCATTTCGAATCCGGCACCTAGGTGCTCACAGCGCGCGACGCAATGATTGTCCGTCAGTCGACTCCTCGGTCTGTCGTGGCAACCACAGGCAGGGAGTTGCGGAGCCCTCGTTTTCTGGACTCAGTACGCGCCGTCTTCATCGCTTCGACGCCTGCGCCTTGCGGCGCAGTCATCGGCAACTCTGTTCGTGATGGTCCGGCCGCTTGCCGCAGCGCGGGACGCGTCGCCAGCACTATTGCGGCTGGCGGTCAAACCGTCTGGCGACGGTATGACCGTCGACATTGTGAAACAACGAGGCCCGTCGTGCGCCGAGGCTCTGGCCATTGCTTTCAACCCACTCCTGTGCTGTCGCGGCATGTGCACCTTTCTCGCCAGTCCGCGGTCGAAGATGCCGCTCGAAGTCGCTAGAAGAAAGCGCTCGCCTGAGCACACTAGTTGGCGTTTTTGCACGGTAAAGTTAAGCCGCAATGCGTCAACGTGATTATCTGACCATCGGGGTCGGGCGCAACTCGCAACTCCGTTACGGCATATGCATCGTTGTTGAAGACGTCTGAGAGGTCAGTGCCACAGAGACTCAGCCGGTTCTCCTTCTGGCGTTGGTTCCAGTGCGATGAAGTAGCATGCGGGGCGCGCGGCAGCCCTTCGCCAACGCCTCACAGGAACTCGCAGGAAGCAAACATGAAAACAGTTCTTGTGATGGACGACGAACGGAGCGTTGTGACCGCGTGGAAGCGCATCCTTCAATTCGAAGGCTATCGAGTGGTGACTGCTAGCAATGGTCTCGAGGGACTTGTCGCAGCCAAACAAGCAAAGCCCGACCTCATCATCACAGACCGGTCGATGACGATAATGGATGGCGTTGAGTTCTGCCGCCACCTAAGGCGGAAACAGGAGCTTTCACGAATTCCTGTGATTCTTACAAGCGCTGAGCGTCCGGGACCAGGCGACACAGTAATATGGGATGAGTTCTGGCTAAAGCCGGTGTCCCTCGAGGATCTGCTTGCATCAGTACGACACCTTTTGACGCGTGATGATGCTTAGGCGGAGACTCGTCGATTGCCGCGGGCACTGCTTACACGGCACGTGCAAGCGTTCGAGTTGCCATCGAGCGCAGCCAGAAGGAGGTGGTCGCGTGAGCTTAAGGCGGTAGTACCGCCATACTTGGTGACAGGGTGCGGCCGTACTCCGAGCACCGGGTGGCCACCTGATTCCGTTCAACTGCACTATGGCCGATGCGACACAGTGAATAACCCGCTCAACCTGGACCTGCGGGCCCGCGCCGAACTTCTCGTTTATCTCGTTGCATCGCATCTGCTTGCCCGACAGATGAGGGGGGAGTGGTTATCGGCCACGCATGTCGTCGAGTCAACGCTGCTCTGGCTGAAGACTAACGGATACTTACCGGCATGACCTTGACGTCCCAGATGCTTTCGAGTGGCGCACCGCTACATCGACTCGGTCTTGGGCAGTGCACCGTTTAACTTCGTTGCGCTTGAACCAGTAGTCCCACATCTTTCGTTGCGTCTGGCGCTCCGTCAGTCCCGTGGAACAAGATTCTCACATGTTGAGTCGACGCAAGACGGCGCTTTTTATGACAGGCAGGGCTATTCGCGCAAGCTTGCGCAGTCCTTCGTCGCGGCCGACCTTCTGTTCTACATTGTTGATCATTGTCTGCATGACACCGACGGGATAGAAGTCGCTGAAAAGCTCATTCGCGCCAGTCTTTTCGAACAGATAATGAAGAAATGAGCCGCGAGGCGGCCCGATCCGCTTGAACAATCCCATGCTGACTAGCCGGTTGTTCCACAAATGCAGCGCAGTCGATCCGGCGCACAGGGCGGCACACTCGTCAAAGTGTCGCGGAAGGAGGACCTTGTAATAGTCGTCAAAATGCACCGGGTAGAAAACGTTCTCGGGCATGCCGGCGTCGACTCCATAGACCGCCGTGAGTAGCCGCGGACCCGTGTCGCCCCATTCGATCTGCGCGCCTTTCATCGCCTCGACCCGTTCAATCAGGGTTGCCAGCCGGTGATCATCAGGGTCGAGACGCAGCAAAGCTGTGCAGATGCTACTAGCGCTCTCTTTTCCGATGATGTTGCCGGTGGTCCCAAGCCGAAATGGTCTCAACAGCAGCACGTCCGTGTCGGTCCAGATCTCGCCAGTCTTTCGAAACATGACGAACCGGAAGTAGTCCGTGAAGTGGGCCATCGACGGCACGCCTTTAATCGGGAAAGCGTTCAGTTCGGTGCCGGGCAAGATCGCGGCGGCGTCCCTGGCGACGACACCTTTCGGGAGGTTCGCGATGCCACCATAGCTGTAAAGGACCACGGCGCTGCCATGTTTTGCGAAGGAGTCAAGGCATGCGAACTCATAAGCAGAGAGTTCCGGACCGTGCCAGAACGATGCGAACGATGCATTTATCATACGTGTGCAGTTGAGCCTCGGCAGCCTGGTCGACGGAGCCTGGTTCGGCACAAAGCTTCCGTCGTCCGGACACCCAGATCAGCGAGAGGAGGGCTCACTGGAGGTTAGCAGTCCTGCTTAACGTCGGCGGCCAGAACCGATCTACCTGATATCAGAGCTTACGATGAAAACGCCGATGGGGCGTTCCGGTGCAGCGTTACAGACGTTACCGAGTTTACAAGATGGCCGTCGTTAGCAGCGCGCTCGAGACGACATGGAGGTAGTATGCGACGCCCGTGTATCTCCTGATGACATAGCGGCGACTATGGTACGGGCTTGTCGTTCCAGAGCGCGTTTGGTGCAACCTCGCAAAAGGTCAACAGGCGGTAGCGGCGCAAGTCCCAGACATGTAGGCGAAGAAGTGCATCGCTCGTCGATCGCAGCGAAAAATAGAGACACCTTCCACCCCATGTCGCCGCAGCCACTGTTGTCGGTGAGTCTGCGGCAGCCACTGCAAAGGCGGCCCTCTCACAACATTAGGCCAAAACATCTTCGTTTAGCGACGCCCTCTGTCGCAATGAGTCAGGCAGACTAACCTCGCCGTTGACGCGGGTCAAAGTGCTGGTCCGGACCTCGTGTACAGCAGCAAATCGTTGGGAGGAAAGAGCATGACAGCCACTAATTCATCGCTGCGCAAGCTGAAAGAAGCCGCCAAGTCCATGCTGCCTGCGCCCGTTTTCCTGAGCCTGTTGCATCGCAAATACATTGGCCGCTACCCGAATCTGCTTCACCCGACGACATTCAACGAAAAGATCCTGCAAAAAAGCCTGCGGCCGGATCCGTGGTTGACGGAATTGACTGACAAGCTTACGGTCAGAGATTATGTTGCGCGAAAGCTGGGCGAAAGCTATCTCATACCGCTACTGGCCGCCCCTGAGAGCTTCACGAAAGAGGTATTTGATGCGTTGCCCGACTCGTTCGTCATGAAGGCGAATCACGGCAGCAGCTATGTCAAGGTGGTGTGGAACAAATCGGCAACCTCGTTTGAGGCGTTGCATGAGCTGGCGAACCACTGGTTGGCCCTCGACTTCTACAAGATCGGTCGTGAAAAGCACTATCGACCCATCAAGCCACGTATCTTCTTCGAACAGCTGCTGGTCGATGAGAACGGCAAGGTTCCTCCCGACTATAAGCTTCAGTGCTTTGGTGCAAAATCCGGCCAGCTCGTCATCTATATTCTCGTGATTTCCGACCGATTCGGCGCCGATACGCGCGGCGATCTCTACGACGTCGATTGGAACCACCTGGACGTCGCCCTGGGCGAGTACAGACCCAGTGCGAACCCGCCAGCTCGCCCGGAGAACCTCGACGCGATTGTGGACGCTGCAGTAAAACTCTCCGCGGACTTCGACTATGTTCGCGTGGACCTGTATTCACCGCATAACCATATTTACTTTGGTGAACTTACCTTTACTCCGGGCGCGGGTGTTCTGCCATTCACGCCTGACACGGTCGACTACGAGTGGGGCAGCCTGATCCCGGACGCTTACTTATCGATAAGACCATCCCTAGCAGTGACTGTGCCTCCTGGAACGTAGTCTCTGCCGGTATCTCCCCGCATGTCCATTCATGACCCTCGCCGGACCGTGGTAGAGAGCACGAACAGGAACTGGAGCTGCTTTCGCCGGTGCTAGTACCGACAAACGACAGTGGTGAAATTCATGCAAAGAATGACAATCGTGATCTGTAACTACAACTACGGTCGCTTTCTGGCCCGTGCAATCGACTCATCGCTCTCTCAGGACTTCCTCGGAACACGCGTACTGGTGATTGACGACGGCTCGACGGACGACTCGCGCCAGATCATAGAAAGTTACGGCAACCGCATCGAAGCCCATTATAAGCACAACGGTGGCCAGATCTCCGCCTATAACGATGCTGTCAATATGGTCGACACGGAACTCATGATCCTGCTTGATTCCGACGATTTTCTGTATCAGCGCGCCGTGTCGGAGGTCATGCGAATGTTCGATGCTGGCGACTTCGTGAAGGTTCAGTTTCGTCTCGACATTGTCGATTCGGCGGGCAGGCCCTCGGGCGCCTACGTCCCTCACTCCGCCGCCCCCATCGACTGCGGTACCCTGCTGCGCCGGGGCTGGCTATATCCGTCGCCGCCTGCATCAGGGAACGCGTACCGGACAGGCGCTTTGAAGAAAATTTTCCCTGTGCCGCATGCGAGCACTAATCGCTACGGCGCAGACTTCTACGCGATCTACGGCGTCGCACTATTAGGGGACATCGCGACAATTCCGAAGTCGCTCGGTGCGTACAGGGTGCATGGCACTGGAAACACGGGCATTGATTTCGCTAACTCCGACAGCAACGATAAGGCGCCCAAGGCGCTGACCAGGCGCTGGACGATCCTGCGGCAGATGGCGCGCGCCCGACTGGCGGTAGAGCTTCCACCATCGTTCCACGACTTTTCGCTCGAGAAAGCCTATTTTTGCTCTGCGGTGTATCACGCGTCGTTCACGGAGCGCTGGCGATGGGTCAGCCGGCAATCGCATGGGTATTTGCGATCGATAGTCGCCAATCCGTTCTGGAGCTACCGGAAGAAGATAGGCACGCTAGCATTGTCCAGTCTTTGCCTTTTGCCTTACTCGCCGCTTTCCGATTTCGCGGTTCGCTATATTTCTAACCCGCTCGCGAGACGGCGCCCCCAGTCATAAAAAATCTGGCCGGCTTATGACGCTGATCCTTACTAACTGTGGAGGCGCAGCAAAGCGCGTGTGTGATGAAGCTCCTGATGAAACGCGCGGATGCTGGTGATATTCCGCAGATCATGGCGTTCTATGAACGCGAAAGCGATCCTGACATGCTGCGGCGCAGTGCACGAGAAGTTAGCGATGCAGTCAAGCTTGGGGGCATCTTTCTGTGTTTGCATGATGGTCAGATAGTCGCGGCTTCCGGCGCTTTCGCAATACGTGACCGGGGGGAGTTGTACTTCGAACATGGCGGAACTATCGTAACGCACGCATTTCGAGGTTTCGGTATTCAAGAGATATTTACTGCGGCCCGGTTCTGCTTCGGTGTGCTGTTTTACCCGGAATCCCTTCCAGATCGCGTATATACGTTCATAAAGCCGGATAACGCGCCATCCATCGGCAATGTAACGGCCAGAGGTTTTTCGCTGCGAGAGGCAGCACCTGCTCCATACATGAAACCATGTGCAAAATGTAAATTCCGGGGGTCAATGCCGGCTGGGCGAAGATGTTGCTACGACATCTATGGAATAGACGTGGACGCGATCAAGCGGAACGTCCGATACTTTCTCGACGTCTCCATGGAGCGAAGGTCGTCGAAGGGCTATCAGCTCGAAATGACTTCCAACCTGTTCACGGAGGAACGGCAGCGCGCCATCCTTCATAGCTTCATCATCCAGGACGCTGTCACTAATTCAGTTTCCGGCTGTTAGCGTTTGGCGCTCTCTGTTAAGCAGGATCTTGACGAACTCTTTTCCTGAGCGATGATGCTTTTGCATTCATCGGGGGCCAGAAGGCTGACTCTGTTTCCAGGGGCGGCGCTCAGCCGGCACCGCCGCCTGGCGGTCAGGATGTCGGCTAACAATATGCCGGAGACGTTACTGGTGATTCCGGCGCAGCAGCGGGCGCGATGCAGAAGACGACAGTTGGTACGGGCACGACCCGATAATTGGCGAGGGTTCTCGCTGACAGGACCGCTATGGACGGACGCACGTCCTGCGGGACGGACACGATCTGGTCTTTCTGTCGCGCCCAGGCAACCCGTGGGATCAAACATGCGCACTGCGGACGGTGCCCTGGCATGCATCACCGCACAGGGTGTGGCAACTGTCCGCGAATGAGCGCGCAAACTGCGGAATTGTCCCAGGACGAAGTGCACAGAGAATCGAGTCAACAGCTTATCGATACGGGTTCACAGATACTGAGGCACGGGTCCGGTCCTCGGCCGCTCTGAGGTCAGCAGCAATGATAGATGTATTGCCGAATGCAAGGTAACGGCGTTACGCGCTGCGACGAGCTGATGGCACTCAAAACCCTTTCATCGTGGCGGTACGTTCCTGTCGTGGTTTGTTGGCCGGCTTGCACCGCTGGCCCTTTAAGATGGAATTCTGCGCATGTCGAATTATCTGGAATTGAAGGCTGAACTGGCGACCTTGAACCTGAAGATCGAGGTTGCGCTACGCAGGAGAAAGCCCATGCGATCCGGGAGATTTGCGCGAAAATGGGTGAGTGGGGCATCCAGCCAAAGGATCTTCAGAACGTGCGAAGCGGACGCCGGTATGTACCGGTTAAGACTGGGCGACACGTGCCAAAGTAAAGACCCGGCCAGCGGAGCAACATGGAATGGCAAGGCCCGCGAACCTTTGCGGATTGTGGGCAAAGACGGCACTGCGTTCTCTCCAACCGCAGCCGACGAGACGATAACTAGACACGAACAGGAAATAATGACGAGTCGCACACGATGCAGGAGCTGGACGCTCCGGCGCGTAGTGGTTGCGCTGGTATAGCGTTCCGCGCTAACCGGCGAGGTTGCGCCGCAATAGACGCTGGATTACTGTCTCGCAACCCGGTGAGATGATCAATTGCCGCGACGCTCAGTGACTATTTGACTGGGAGAACAGCCTTTGCCTGAAGTTTCGTCGCATTAGGGATTGCGAGGCAAGACTGGACGCTCGAGCTTCGCCAGATGCGCAGACGGGCGATTCCGTTCAACAGTTGTTAGCATACCTCATCGTCCGGCGGGCTTGGTCGTGCAGCCTGCCTTGTCGCGACACCACCATCTGATGTCCGATAACGTATGGTGCCCAACCCGAGCGTCGGCGAGTCAGGACAACTGACTCTCTGCGACGTCGGCGTTCACGGGAATGTCGTCACTCGTCTTTGTGAAGTCGAAGGTTGGGCGGACGTGCTCCCAAGCGGCATTCAGGTGACGGCGTACAGCCTCCTCTGCGCCGTCGGCATCGCGCGCGACAACTGCCGATACGATCGCAGCATGGCCGGTGTAGTTCATCAAGTCAATTGCTGGCGTCGTGACGATTGAACGCCAGTACGGATACAGCCACTCCACATACGCCCGATGAAGTGCTGGAAAAATCGGGTTGCGCTGCATGGTGTAAAAGACGTGATGAAACGCGATGTCAGTTTGCTCGAACCGACCAGGATGCCCAATCGCTGCCTTGTTCGACGCGAGTGCCCTTTCCAGCTCAATAAGATCTTCACGTCTGGCATGCAGCGCGGCCCACCGCGCCAACGCCGCCTCCATAAACATTCGCGTTTCGAAAAGACTCCAGATCCCCTGCTCATTGCCCGTCGTTAACTGAGCAACGAAATGGCTCAGCGTGCCAAGGGCCGCATCGAGATCCGGCTTACAGACGACTGGACGGCAACCGGGACGAGTCTTGATCAATCCCTTGTTGGATAGATCTGTGATCGCTTCCCGAACCACGGAACGGCTAACCCCAAACAGCACCATCAAATCGCGTTCCGTTGGCAATCGTTCGCCGACAGCTAGCGTGCCGGAGCGGATCATCTGCGCCAGTTGCGCCCGTACTTCTGGCGCCCGAAGCGGGCCACTACCATGGACGCGAACGTGTTCGTTCTCAACGCGTCCGGTCTTTGCGTCCATAGCTACCTCCAAGGAATCTTCACAAGTCTGAGTCCGATTATACGTTGCATGTCGATGGGACGATTGCTTGTACCATAGATCCGCCTACCTTCTTGTTTTGGTCGCACCAAAGACACATTGCAGTCCCATGCGATGAGGCGTCCGGAACCCTCGGCGGCAGATGATCAAGGCCATTAATAGCATTCCGCCATGCACAGCATCGGATGTTGGCGTATACCCTTGGCTTATTGACTCGATTCCCAGGCGGGGGTAAGGTTTGCGCATCGTTTGGTAGCACCAAAAACATCGGAGACAAAGTGAACGAAACCTCTTCTTCTGCCGTGAAAGCGTCACCCGGGTCAGCCCGGACACGTCCCGTGTCTGGATTTCGGATCCCGCGTTTCCGCTTCATCATTCTCGGCACGAATGCGCTTGTGCTTGTGTTGAACTACGGCGATCGCGCGGCGATTGGCGTGGCCGCGCCGCTGATCATTCACGAATTTGGCTTCAGCAAAGGAGCGATGGGGCTCATTCTCAGCGCCTTTGCCCTGTCGTACGCACCGGCGTGTTTCGGCGGAGGATGGCTGGCCGACAAGCTCGGCCCGCGCAAGGTGATGGCACTCGCAGCGGTGCTGTGGTCAGGATTTACCGCCGCCACAGCGCTCTGTTTCAACTTCCCAACATTCATCCTGCAGCGCGTGCTCTTCGGGCTGGGGGAGGGACCTCAGGGAGCCGTTACCGCTCGCACGATGGGCAACTGGTTCCCACAGCGCGAATACGCGTCGGCGATCGGACTCACGTTTGCCGCCAATCCCCTGGGCGCAGCCATTGGCACTCCGTTGGTGGCGTGGGTACTGGTCACCGCGAACAACAACTGGCGCATGCCATTTCTCGTCCTGGGTGGACTCGGGCTGTTGATCGCGCTTGTCTGGTACGCGGTCATCCGTGACACACCGGCGCAGCATCCGCTGGTCACCGAGGATGAGCTTCGCCACATCACGCAAGGCGAATTCGGTTTGCGAGTTGCGCGCTCCGACCAACCGGCTCCGCCGCTGCGCCACTATCTTGTCCAGCCCGCCGTGTGGGGTAACGCCTTGGCGTTTTTTGGCTTCAGCTGGATCCTTTTCATGTTTCTGTCCTGGTACCCGGTGTTCCTCGTTGAGCAGCACCACGTGAACCTGAAAGACCTCGCCTGGGCGGGATCGCTCCCCTGGATTGCCGGATCGGTGGGTACTGCCCTTGGTGGACTCCTTTCCGACTGGATCGTGCGCCGCACCCACGCGCCGTTTTCCACACGCAAGTGGATCGCGGTTGCCTGCCTCGCCAGCGGTGCGTTCCTTTGCATACCGCTTGCGAGCGTTCAGACCACAGGCAGCGCGGTTGCGCTGCTGACGGCCGCACTGCTGATGCTCTACCTGAGCAACGCGCAATTCTTTGCGTTGGTAGAAGCCTCGGTCCATCCAACGCGGCTGGGCGCTGCGACGGGATTCGTCCACTTTTGCGCTAACTGCGCTGCCATCATCGCCCCGGCTGTCACCGGGTTTGTCGTCCAGAGCCTGAAGTCCTGGACGCTCGCGTTTGGCCTCGCCGCGGCGCTCGCACTAAGCGGCGCGTTGGTGCTCGCTTTTGCGAGAAAACCGCGCATCGCCGCTTAACTGTGACCGTGACCCGGCCCATACAGCACCCAATTCTTCGCGAAGGAAATATGTCACTAGCACCCACTATTCGTCTCCATCCTGCCGACGACGTCCTGATCGCCCGCGTGCAGCTGATCAGCGGCATGCACATTGCCAGTGAAGGCGTCACTGTCACGGGGCTGATTCCCGCCGGCCACAAGGTCGCCGCGCGCAACGTTGCAAGTGGATCGCCTGTGCGACGGTACGGCCAGGTAATCGGCTTTGCGTCGCAAGCAATCCGCGCCGGCGAGCATGTCCATGTGCATAACGTCGCTATGGGCGACTTTGACCGCGACCACGCGTTCTGCGCAGATCTCCGGCCTATCGACTACTTTGCCCAACCGGCCACCTTTCAGGGGATCGTCCGTCCGGACGGGCGGGTGGCCACCCGGAACTACATCGGCATATTGACGACAGTTAACTGCTCGGCCACTGTCGCAAAAGCCATTGCGGACCAGTTCGACAGCGCTGCACTGCGTTCCTTCCCGAACGTCGATGGCGTCGTCGCACTCACTCATCCAATGGGATGCTGCATTGATACGAAGGGTGAGGGAATGCGTCTGCTGCAAAGAACGCTCGCCGGCTACGCGCGGCACCCTAACTTCGCTGGTGTACTCGTTATCGGTCTCGGCTGCGAAGCGAACCAGATCGCGGCGTTGCTCGGTTCGCATGCACTGGAAGAAAGCGAACTGCTGCGTACTTTCACCATTCAGGATACGGGAGGAACATCGAAAGCCATCGCCAGGGGCGTCTCAATCGTCAAGGAGATGCTTGCGTGCGCCGATCGCATCACCCGTGAACCCGTGGCGGCCAGTCATCTGGTTGTCGGCCTCGAGTGCGGCGGATCAGATGGGTACTCGGGCATCACGGCAAACCCGGCGCTCGGCGCCGCTGCAGATCTCCTCGTGCGACACGGGGGCGCAGCGATCTTATCGGAAACCCCGGAGATTTATGGTGCTGAGCATCTGCTCACGCGCCGGGCGCGCACCCCAGAAATTGGCAAGAAACTCATCGACCGTATTAAGTGGTGGGAAGACTACGCGGCTCGCAACCACGGCGAAATGAACAACAATCCTACACCCGGCAACAAGGCGGGCGGCTTGACCACCATCCTAGAAAAATCTCTGGGCGCCGTCGCCAAGGGCGGCACGATGAGTCTGGACGCGGTCTACGAATACGCAGAGCCAATCGAGAAGAAAGGCTTTGGATTCATGGATACACCCGGATACGACCCGATCTCGGTGACGGGTCTCGTGGCCGGTGGAGCAAACGTCGTCTGCTTCACGACCGGGCGCGGCTCCGCCTACGGCTGTGCGCCATCGCCTTCGCTCAAGCTGTCTACCAACAGCGCGCTGTGGATGCGCCAGGAAGAAGACATTGACCTCAATTGCGGCGAGATCCTCGACGGTACCGCGACCGTCGAGCAAATGGGACAGCGCATCTTCGAAATGGTACTGAGCACGGCCTCAGGCGAAAAAACCAAATCGGAACGACACGGCTATGGACAGAACGAGTTCGTCCCATGGTTCGTTGGCGCCGTGATGTAACACACGCGCGGCACTGGACGGCCCCCAACCGCCGTCCGACGGTTCGCAAGCATGAAAGCCGCCCGCAACCCGTACGGCATTCATGCAGCCATCCCCTTTGAGCAGGAGAGACATGATGACGAAGATTATTTCGACCGAGCCCGGATATTACCGGATCCCTCTGGACGCTACCCTCAGTGACAGCATGCATGGCGACATGCTTGCTTTTGAGCTAAACACCGTTCGCGTGCGCGATGCCGATGGGATTGAGGGCGTTGGGTATACGTTCACGTGCGGCCGCAATGGAGCAGCGATCCACGCGATCCTCAGCCGCGACTTTCCGGAGCTGGTGATCGGCCAGGACGCGGACCAGATCGAATTCATCTGGAACAAGCTCTGGTGGGCCCACCATTACGGCGGTCGGGGCGGTCCGACTGTCCTCGCGCTTTCCGCCTTCGATATGGCCTTGTGGGACCTGAAAGCGAAGCGCGCGCAAATGCCGCTCTGGAAGCTGTTGGGGGGAAATGATCCGAGCGTGCCTTGCTACGCCGGCGGTATCGATCTTGACTTTCCTCTCGATAAGCTGCTTAAACAAACCGACGACAATCTGACCAAAGGTTTCCGCGCCATCAAGATGAAAGTCGGCCGCAAACGTCTGTCGGAAGACGTGGACCGAGTCAGGGCAATGCGGGAGCACCTGGGCGACGGTTTTCCACTGATGGTTGACGCCAACATGAAGTGGAGCGTGGACGAAGCCATCCGTGCGGCCCGAGCCCTCCAGCCATTTGACCTGGGCTGGCTGGAAGAACCCATCATCCCGGACGACGTCGCCGGTCACGCGCGCGTCGTGCGCGAAGGCGGCATGCCGATCGCAGCCGGCGAAAACCTGCGCTCCTTGTGGGAGTTCAAACATCTGATCGCCTCCGGAGGGGTGACCTATCCAGAGCCAGACGTCACGAATTGTGGCGGCGTCACTGCGTTCATGAAGATCGCCCACCTCGCGGAAGCCTTCAATCTGCCGGTCACCTCACACGGTGCGCATGACGTTACCGTACATCTGTTGGCGGCGGCGCCGAACCGCTCTTATCTCGAGGCGCACGGCTTCGGGCTGGATCGCTACATTGCGGAGCCGTTGCGAATCGAAAACGGCTTTGCTGTTGCGCCCGATCGTCCGGGCCACGGCGTTGCGTTTGACTGGAAGGGGCTGCAGGTGCTGCAAGCCTGAAGAAGTTCACGGTTAAACGATATTGCTTCCTACCACGTTCAAGGAATAGACCAAAATGACAGGCAGACTCACGGGCAAGACCGCCCTCATCACGGCAGCAGGGCAAGGTATTGGCCGCGCCACTGCAGAGAGATTCGCGCGCGAGGGCGCCCGCGTTGTTGCGACCGATATCAACAGTGCGGCGCTCGATATGCTAAGCGAGGTGTCGATCGAACGCCATAGACTGGACGTCACAGATTCGCGGGCAATTGAGGCGTTGGCGGCAGCCGTTGGTCCAGTCGACGTTCTCTTTAACTGTGCCGGATTCGTGCATAGCGGGACGCTGCTCGAGTGCTCGGAAAAGGACTGGGATTTTGCGTTCGATCTGAACGTACGATCGATGTACCGGATGATGAGGACCTTCCTGCCAGGCATGCTTGACCACGGTGGCGGCTCAATCATCAACATGTCATCGGTGGCCTCGAGCGTCAAGGGCGCGCCGGGGCGCTTTGCCTACGGCAGTTCAAAAGCCGCAGTCATCGGTATGACCAAATCGGTGGCCGCTGACTTCGTCACCCGCGGAATCCGATGTAACGCGATCTGTCCGGGGACCGTCGAGTCGCCCTCGCTCTCGCAGCGCATTCTGGCGCAGGCGGCGGCGCAGCACGTGCCTGTGGAACAGATAGAGAAAGCGTTTGTCGCCCGGCAACCGATGGGACGCGTGGGACGCGCCGACGAAATCGCTGCGCTCGCGCTTTATCTCGCATCAGACGAGTCATCCTTCACCACCGGGCAGATCCACGTCATTGACGGTGGCTGGTCGAACTGATGCACTCCTCGCTTACCGAACAACCTGATCATACTTACAAAGAACTTCGAAACAAATGAAACTGTTACGCTTTGGCCAAGCCGGCCTTGAAAAACCAGGCCTGCTCGACGCCCACGGTCAGATCCGCGACCTGTCGGCCGTTGTCGATGACATTGCTGGCACTGTCCTCACTGCCCCGGAGCTCGCGAAGCTTCAGGCACTGGATATCGATGCCCTGCCCGTGGTGGACTCTGCCGTCCGGCTCGGACCCTGCGTCGGTCGGGTCGGGAAATTCATTTGCATCGGCTTGAATTACGCAGACCATGCGGCCGAAGCTGGATTGCCTGTGCCCAGGGAGCCGGTGGTGTTCGGGAAGTGGACCAGCGCTATCTGCGGGCCTAATGATAATGTCGAACTGCCTCGTGGCTCCGTCAAAACGGACTGGGAAGTTGAACTCGGCGTAGTCATCGGTAAGCACTGCAAATACGTCAGCGAGACGAATGCCCTCGACTACGTCGCTGGCTATTGCATCGTCAACGATGTATCCGAGCGTGAGTACCAGAACGAACGCGGCGGACAATGGGACAAGGGCAAGGGGTTCGATACGTTTGGCCCTATCGGGCCATGGTTAGTAACCAAAGACGAAGTTCAAGATCCGCAGGCGCTCGATTTGTGGCTAGAGGTCGACGGACGTCGCTATCAGAACGGCAATACCCGGACCATGATTTTTGGGGTCGCGGCCATCGTTTCGTACCTGAGCGAATGCATGAGCCTCCAGCCTGGCGACGTGATTTCGACGGGCACGCCACCCGGAGTCGGTCTTGGCATCAAACCGTCGCCAGTCTACCTCCGCCCTGGACAAACGATGCGGCTGGGGATCGCGGGTCTTGGCGAACAACGGCAACGTACGGTAGCAGCCAATTAAGGTGCAGCAGAGCGATCCTCGTTGAAAGGATTACCGCGCCCTGTTGGCTTAAGGGGAGCTTGCTGCCAGGTGTTACCGGCTTTTCGCCGCACGTCTTTCGCCGGGTGCGCCAAGTCGTTGCGCACCGTGCCGCACCGGCATCGAATCGTCTCGTCTCGTAGGTCGCGAACACCCCGCGCTCGAAGAGCAGTTCTTCATGTCGCGCAAGTTCAACTGATCGCGAGGACAGAGTAGGTCGTCCGGGTTGACGAAACTACTTCGTTTGCCAGCGAAGCGATTTCGTCACTTCCCGTTTGTCCTGGACCATGACTTCCTTTTGAAGCGTGGCTGATGCCCGCTCAAGCAGCGAAGGTTGCGTCCGTGCTTCGATCGCTGCGATAAAGTCATGGAACGCGACATCCGTCCATTCTGCACAGGCAGAAACTCCTGGATGTTCAGTGACACAGTCGCTGGCGCGAAAGGCAGTGCAATGGTCTACAGTCTGATGCTCACGTGCCGCGCCTGCAACGTCGAGCCTTATGCCTATCTCCTGCATGTACTCACCGAACTACCGCAGCGCTCCCCGGATGCCGATGTCAGCGAACTGCTGCCATTCAACTTCGCGAAGCTCCCGCCTGCAGCACGTCACCGAGTCTGATCCATAACTATTGCATTCATGCAGATTCGCCGATCATTGCGGTGTGCTGAATTGCGCGCTTACTGTGAGTGGGCAGTGCGACGAACTCACGACAAGTGGTCAACGTTGCGGCGGGTACAGCGCCTACCGACGCAGTCAACGTGCAACAGCTCAATGCCAGTGTAAGCAGCACGCTGCAGCAGGCGAACGGCTACACGGACAGTCAGATCGCTGGTCTTCGCAATCAGATTGAGGTCCGACTGCCGCGATGCGGACGGCGGGACCGCCGCTGCCATGGCCATTGCCGCTCTGCCGCAACCGTCGGGACCTGGCATGAGCATGGTCTCGCTCGGGGGTGGCGTCTATCGCGGGCAAACAGGTCAGGCGCTTGGCATCTCAACTATTTCGGAAAACGACCAGTGGGTCTACAAGGCAGCAGTGTCCTCGAACAGTCGTGGCACGTATGGCGGCGCGGTGGCCGCCGGTTATCAGTGGTAGTTGCAGCGCAATCATATCGGTGCAAGCGATGCCTGGCCGCTGGAACTTTCCTTTTTCAGTGCAACGAACTCGGCCTCTAGCCGAAAAAGAGATGAACTTCAAATCGATATTGGCGACTACCACGGCGCTTGCCAGCGTGATCAGCCTGTCCGGCCGCCTTTTTTATCCGCCGTCAAACGTCTCTTTTCCGGACCCAGACAGAGCGCGGACTAGGGAAGGTTCGTTCCCGAACACGGACAACGTGCGGATGGTCGCAGCCGGCCAAACGAAGCAACAGGTCTATCAGTTGATCGGGCCGCCGCGCTTTAACGAACCCGTGTTCCATGTGCTCGAATGGAACTATCTGTTGCACCTGCGCAGGGGCGACCAAGCGGTGACGTGTCAGTACCAGATTCAATTCGATTCCCGCAGTCGCGTGACCGGAACGCGCTGGCGCGATCAGGCCTGCGCAGATCTCGTTGGGCAGAAAACGCCGTTCGAGAGTGGCGCAACCTCGTCACCCGCGGAATAAGCCACGCGTATTGTGTGTCGCAGTGAAGGCGCGGACTCTCCGCTCTTGCAGCAACACAAGCATGGATCGTCCCGCGCCATCTCCAACCGTCTCCGGACGCGCCTAACGACCGGTAGCTGGAAAGCGCATGAGGTTAGCGGATCTGTGCCAGCGCTGAGCCGAAAGGTTCCGCGTTGAATGGATTCAATGCACCACTCGACGCACAGGTCGAATCCGTCCGCAGATCGCCCGATATGAATGAGACGTATCATCGACGATGCCCACCCCATACCGACGTAGGCAGTTCATGGCGCGACGCCTATCACCTGCTCCGAGATCCGCCGCAAGCCGGCGTGCTCAACTGTGTCGACGTGGCGGTCGCTAGTCGCACACCGTTCTGAAACGGAGAATTTCAGATCGATTAAGAGTACGTCGAACCGGTCTGCAGCTAGCATGCTTATGGCAGGACAGTAAAATCCATCGGGAACGGCTCGGCAAACAGGTTGTTCGGCCGCCGACTGGACTGCTGGCGTTGGGTAACGGGACCTCATAGCAGCCGGTTCCATTTTCGTCAGAAGCGTCTACGTCAAAGCTAAGACCATGACTGTCAAGAATTCTTGGACTCTCAGGAAGCGCTCATCGCGACTCGCTCAATCGAGAATTGCTCGAGACCGCGATTGCTGGCGCGCGCGATCGTGCCGCATAAGTTACCTCATTTCTCTTGCCTACGGCCCCCCACCGATCCATGACGGTGAGCTCGACGAAGAGCGGGGCTCCCCCGAAAGCGCACGGGCGCTCCAACGACAGGTCGCAGAGGATGATGGCTTCCTTATAGCGTCTCCTGAACATAACGGTGGCTACAAGGCGTCGCTGAAGAATGCGGCTGACTGGATCAACGGCTCCGCGTCAACCGACGAGTCAGCTGTCCTCCTTTTCTCAAACAAGGTCGCTGCCCTAATCTCGACCTCGCCGGGTCCGATAAGCGGCGTTTGCTCTGCGCTGGCATTTCGCGGCGTATCGGAGAGGCTTCGTTAGATCGTAGACGGGCAGTCGTTCTCGCTCGGTTTTGCCCACAAGGCATTCGACGGCAACACCACCGTCGATGAAAGAGTAAGCTCAAAAGTACCCTCCGTTGGCGCAGGGTTGGCTCATGTAACAAGAAGCTTTTTTGCCCCGCAAGGCGGATATGCGATGCTGGTCAGCTAGCGGTGTCAACCTAACTCGTTCACACGGTCAGTCAAGAAGTGAGGTCCAAAAAACATGCGAGCTATGCGCTGGTCTATCCTCGTCGTATTCGTGCTGTGTGCGATCCTCACCCACCGGCGAGGACGGGTTCGACACGGCAGTTTTTTCAGGCAACTTTCCGACCACTCCACATTCACAGCGCCTCTTAACTGGTTTGCGTATCTGTTCTCATCGGTACCCAACACGCCGTACATTTCACCACGGCAGTTTCCGGAACTCGCCATGATAAAGAGCCAATGGCGAGTGTTTCGTGAGGAGGCACTTGCGTTAGCAGACGCAAGCCGCATCCGCGCGGCCGACGGGCGCACAGACATAGGGTTCAATTCGTTTTTCCGCACTGGCTGGAAGCGCTTTTATTTGAAATGGTATGGCGACCCACATCCGTCAGCAAAAGCGCTCTGTCCGCGCACCGTCGAGATCCTGCAACGCCTTCCGTCTGTTAAAGCGGCGATGTTCGCCATGCTGCCCGCTGGTGGTGTCCTCAATCCGCATCGTGACCCGTTCGCCGGTTCACTGCGTTATCACCTGGGCCTGATCACACCAAACGACGATCGCTGTGCCATCGTCGTTGACGGAATCCCTTACTCATGGCGGGACGGCGAAGATGTAGTGTTCGACGAAACCTATTTACACCATGCCGCGAATCGTACGGAAAAGGATCGCATCATTTTCTTCTGCGACATTGAGAGGCCAATGAAATTTGAGTGGTCGCAGACGATCATGCGGGCGGTCGGTGGTTTTTTTCTACGCGCGGCGGCGTCGCCCAATGAGCCATGCGATCAGACAGGCGGCCTCAACCGAGTCTTTTGCTACATCTATTACGTACGGCTAGCCGCCAAGCGGCTAAAGGTCTGGAATCGCATCGCATACTACGTCTTGAAGTGGTGTCTGTTCCCTGTGATCGCTCTAGCCATGGTTTGGCACTGACGTGCGCTTCGTTGAGATTCGGATTTGCGTAGCTGTGAGATTCCGTATCTTTTTCGCCTCGCAGGGGTCCCGGGGCTGTGCAGCCTTGACCCCTCTCCAATAAGCAGCAAGCCAGTCTTCCATGAACTGAGTCGGTGACTCCAAGCTGAGTGATAATGTTGACGATTGCAGTAATAAAACTCTGCCATTTGTTCCAACAAGATCAGAATGGCTTCCGCGATGCGGGCGATACCCCGGTGCAGCCGATCGTTCTTCAGGCTGTTGAAGAGGTTTTACGTCTGCCTGTCGTCCCAACGATCCTCTTGCGGCTCATCGAGCAACGCATCCCGCGGGAGTCCACCACGCCCAGCGCGCTCCACTGCTCGGACGCAGGCAGTAAATGCGCAAGCATGAATTCTATAGCAAGCCGCAACTGCAACTTGCGGACGCATCCGCTGCGCCTGACGGCTATGACGGACGCCGGCAAACGCCGCCTCCACCCCGGGGGTAAGCGCGGGCTAGTTGATGCGCGTATGCAGCCAACCGCGTCAATAGCTGGATCTGCGCTGAAGGCCTGCGTCAACGGAAACCGATTGCGTAAATGGATTCGTCCCGTGAGTGGCAAGCGCTACTACGGCGGCCTCAGGGAGCGAACCGGCTGAGCCGGAATTGCAGTGGCAGTGCCGGCCGCGCGCAGTATTTCGTAGCTCATCATTTAAAGAAACCCCTAGCGAATCATCGAATCGATTCCTGATTCGCGCGCGGTTGAGTTCAACGCCGCGGACCGCGTGCTTGAGCCGGTCGCTGTGCGCTGTCATCTCGTAGCAGTCGCCGCACGATGCGAGCCCATGACACCTAAGACATATTGTTTCCTCCGGCACGTTGGGTGCCGGCCTTTCTATCATCGTTGGAGAGCTGACCTTGAACAAGTTGACAACTGCTTTTGGGGCGCCCGTTGTAGACAACCAGAACATTCAGACTGCAGGACCTCGCGGCCCGGCGTTACTGCAGGACGTATGGTTCCTCGAGAAGTTGGCGCACTTCGACCGTGAAGTGATCCCCGAACGCCGGATGCATGCTAAAGGCTCGGGGGCTTTCGGTACATTCACTGTCACACATGACATCACCAAGTACACGCGGGCAAAGATTTTTTCCGAAATCGGTAAGAAGACCGAACTGTTCGCGCGTTTCTCCACAGTAGCAGGCGAAAGGGGGGCGGCCGACGCCGAGCGCGACATCCGCGGCTTCGCGGTCAAGTTCTATACGGAAGAAGGTAATTGGGATCTGGTCGGCAACAACACGCCCGTTTTCTTCCTGCGTGATCCGTTGAAGTTTCCCGACCTGAACCATGCGATCAAACGCGATCCCCGCAGCGGACTGCGCAACGCCGAAAGCAATTGGGACTTCTGGACCCAGTTGCCTGAAGCCCTGCACCAGGTAACCATCGTCATGAGCGACCGGGGTATTCCGAAGTCGTTTCGCCATATGCATGGTTTTGGAAGCCACACATTCAGCTTCATCAGCGCCTGCAATGAGCGCTTCTGGGTTAAGTTCCACTTGGTGACTCAACAAGGAATTGAGAACCTGACTGATGAGCAGGCTGTATCGCTTGTCGGCGTCGACCGCGAAAGCTCGCATCGCGATTTGTTTGAAGCGATCGAACGCAAGGAATTCCCGCGTTGGAAACTGTTTGTGCAGATCATGCGCGAGAAGGACGCGGCAACGTATTCGGTCAATCCGTTCGATCTCACCAAGGTCTGGCCGAAGAGAGATTATCCGTTGATGGAAGTCGGTGTCATGGAGCTGAACAGAAACGCGGAGAACCATTTCGCCGACGTAGAGCAGGCGGCGTTCAATCCCGCAAACGTCGTGCCGGGCATCAGCTTCTCTCCAGACAAAATGCTGCAAGGCAGACTCTTTTCGTATGGAGACGCACAGCGTTACCGCGTCGGGGTCAACCACAGCCTGATTCCGGTAAACGCGCCGCGTTGCCCGGTGCATAGCTATCACCGTGACGGCATGATGCGGGTCGACGGTAATGCCGGCAGCGCGACGCCGTACAATCCGAACACGCGCGGCGAATGGGATGAGCAGCCGGATTTCAGCGAGCCGCCGCTGTCGATAGAAGGCGCAGCGGATCACTGGAATCACCGTATCGACGAAGACTACTACTCGCAGCCGGGCGCGCTCTTCAGGCTGATGTCCGATACGCAGAAGCAGGCGCTGTTTGGCAACACCGCCCGCGCCTTGGCGGGTGTATCCAAGCCGATCCAAAGCCTTCACATCAAGCATTGCACGGAAGCGGACCCGGCGTACGGCCGAGGCGTGGCGGAGGCACTGGAGTCGCTGCGCGCGGCCAGTGCAACGCCGAACCGGGCACTCTGATCCCTGCCTGTCTGACGGCCGAATACGGGCCGCTCGAGCGGCTCGATTTTATTCCAATGCCGGTTACATCCGGCATCCGAAGAGTGTACGCTGCCGAAAGACTTAGCCGAAGCGTGATGGAGGTCAAAATTGCGCATATGGCGTTTAACGCAATAAGACAACATGAAAACTCATCGGCGACATGATAAGCGTTAGCTATGAGGCGAACGGCTCGAATCACTGTGACCAGAATTAGATCGGTTGTTTTTATGGTCAACTCGGCGGGACCGTTCTCAGCCATGGCTTTGTGGAAGAAGCCGGGCCCGACGACTTGGCCCACCGGGCGCTTGTACCGCCCAAACACCTTTTAGGATGACGGCGCCAATTCGATGACCCAACGAAGCACCGTTGAATGGTGATCACGACACGGCGCGAACGGGCCGTCAACGCCCGTCGCAATTCCCCGACACGCGGCGAAGTGAATTTCCCCGCGTCGAACTCAGCCTTGCCCCGCTGGCAAATTGGGTTACAAGGGTTACCGAATGGCACTATTGCCGTTTTCATGAAGCGCTGCACAGGCCACCACTGTCGCATCAACTTGTTCACGGTGACGAGACGACGGTGCGGACGGGGCGAAAAGCCCGACGCACGAAGAATCACAGGCTGGCAGACATCCGCTCGATCTCTTCGGCAAGGATCATAGCCGTACTGTTCGCCGGTTTGGCTCTTCCTCGCCAGTGAGGTTTGAATATCTGGTCTCCTCTTCGTATAGCCCGCCCGCTTAGTGCGCAACAGCCGCCACGCCGGGCATAGCCGCTAATCCAGACTTGATCGAGATAACGGCAGCGGGTCGGGTCACTCCAGGCGACAAGGATTGACTTCTCAGTCTCCCTCTCAATCAGGCTCACTGCCGTTTGGGCGAATGCACCCGTGGTTATGCTGGTTTCCCGCCCCCGGACGAAACGCAGCCCCACATGGCATTTGTGGCGTGCCGGGGCGCCTTGGCACTCCCTCTGATGATCTGGCGTGGCTTCCGGTGCCACGGATAGCAAAGCCGCAGCAATCATCCTTGACCAGCGGTCCGATTCGTCCATAGATGACGTTTTAAGCAAGACACTGCCCGCGTTGCAGCAGTCGGAGACGGTCCGCGAAGACTGGTAGTCATCCGTCATACATTGAATAAGGTCACTGGATGGAGCATAACGCGGGGGCGGCTAAATTGTCCTTGCTAATACCTAAAAATTCTCGGATGAGACGTTGTCAGAAATCCATATTCGTCGTGTGAACAGAGAGAGAGCATAGACGGTGAGGCGGCTGCGAACGGAATATACATATTTATCGCGAAGCGGGCTGCGGAGTCGGCGTGAACATGCTGGCCTAATCTCGGGGCCAGAACTATCTGCTGTTCACGTAGCTTATTCGGCGCGGGCACCGCGCCTCCGTCCCGGAGAAGGGTGCCGTTGGAGCGTGTAAAGCACTTCCCTTCGCGCATCACGACGCCAGAGCACGATGACTCGCTGCACTGTCAAACCGGAGGGTTGCCGGAAAAGTATCCGCCCGACTGCGGTTTAGTTCTACTCAGATAGTGAAGAAGTTGTTGGCTAGGAAAATTCAGATCGATTCAGAGAGTGGAGAACAGACCTACTGCTACGATAGTTTCAAAGGCTCCCGGCAACTGGCAACAGTCGCGACGGCCAACTGAACTGGAGTTCGATCGTCAATTTCATTCGGCATGCGGAAACTCGGCCTACTGGCAGTCGGGCTTCCTCTTTCTTAGCCAGTTAAACTCTTCTGCCCGTCATGACCGTTAAAATTCTCGCTCTGTCTGGAAGCGCTCGCCGCGACTCGCTTAACCGAAAGTTGCTGGAGATCGCCGCATCCGGCGCACGCGATAGTGGTGCGTCCGTTACTTCGATTTCTCTCGCAGACTACCCGCTACCACTGTATGACGGTGACCTTGAGGCGGAACAGGGTTCACCCGAGAACGCGAAGGTCCTACAACGACTGTTCGCGGGGCATGATGGTCTGCTGGTCGCCTCTCCGGAACACAATGGTGGCTACACGGCGTTGCTGAAGAACGCCGTCGACTGGGTCAGTCGACCGACTGCAACCGGCGAGTCCGGCGTTTTCCTTTTCTCACGGATGGTCTCCGCAGTGATTTCGGCATCCCCCGGCCCCATGGGTGGCCTTCGCTCTGCGTTAGCTTTCCGCGGTGTATTAGAGAAGCTGGGTTCGACCGTCATTCCTCAATCGTTCTCTCTCGGCGCTGCGCACAAGGCGTTCGCCGACAGCGATGTCTTGGACCCGAGAATCGCTACTGACGTACGTTCTGTCGGCGCAGCGCTGGCTGGTATCACTAGGCGACTTTCCGACTAGCTATGAAAGCGGCGCTGTCGTAGTTTTTGTCAGCACTTACCGCGGTCGATGTGTCGGCAATCTGCGCGGGGTCCCCAAGCATTTCGGGCTGCTGTGTCCTGCTCGGCGGTGCCAGAAACTCGCGTTACCGGTGCGTTCACCGCCAGGCCGTGCCGGTTATGAGTCAGCAGATGACCCTTGTTGCAAAGCATCGCGCATGTGCTACCACTCTAGGAAACAGCCAGGCCTGACAGTCCGCGCTGGATTCATGTGTGTGGTTGCTACGCTTCTCGGCACGCCGGTTCTAGCGAGAGCCGCCACCGGGTTGGGGGACATTCGCTCATCCGCAGGCGTTCGCTGCCAAACGACTACAGCAACTTGCAGAAGTGCGCGAGTCAGCCTGTCCGGCGCGATGCTCGGCGTCCTCCTTTCGCCTCGCTCCCATGCTCGCGCAGAAAGGCCGGATCCTTGCGAGTGAGCGCATCGTGCAACCACAGCCGAATCGGTCGCAACGAAGTGTTGGTCAGTTCTTCGTTCCAAGGTTTGCCCCTCCCGCACAGATGGCGTGCACGGGAGGTATTTCGACAGCCTGCTAGCCTAAATTCGCTGCCAAATCGAGCGCGCGTTGGTCAACCGGAAACGCATCCGGAGGGCTGCAAAATAGACGTGGTTGAACTTCGAACAACATTGCTTGGTTGCGCAGCCCCGGGAGGCGCCTGATGAACCCACGCCGAATTCCCACGTGCGCCGAGAGGCGCTTACGGACGGTTTGTGCCGCGCTACTCGGATGGGCTCGTGGTAATGGCCTTTCTCGGGTTCATATCTTCAAGACCGTACTGGCCGCGCTGCTCGCCATGGTCCTTTCTATGCGGCTCGACCTACTGTCGCCACGCACGGCGATGCTGACCGTTTTTATTGTGATGCAGCCACAAACGGGCATGGTGCTCGCCAAGAGCTTCTACCGCTTCACGGGCACCATTATTGGCGCTGTCGTAACCATCATCATCACCGCTCTGTTCGGTCAGATCCCGGAACTGTTTTTGCTCTCGATTGCAATCTGGATTGGGTCCTGTACTTTCGGCGCGGCGCTGAATCGTAGCTTTCGAGCGTACGGGTTCGTGCTCTCGGGATACACGACGGCGCTCATCGGCATTCCCGCGATGGCGCATCCGGACGGCGTGTTCCTTGCGGCCACTACAAGGGTTTCAGAGCTGTCGATGGGCATTTTGTGTTCGGCGGCTGTAAGTTCCATCGTCTTTCCACAACGTGTGTCCGACACGCTGCGCGATGTCGTGCGCGCGCGGTACACGCGTTTTGCCCAGCTCGTGACGGAAACGTTCTCCGGTCCGAGCAAGACCGGGAATGCGAGGTATTTTCACGCGCGCTTTGCTGCCGACGTGGTTGAACTTGAAACGCTCAGCAGCGTGGCCGTCTTTGAAGACTGGGGCACACGCCGCCGCGCTGGGCGTCTAGCGCAGCTCAATACCGAATTCATGAACGTGTCGACGCGCTTTCGGGTGCTGCACCAATGGCTAGAACGGTTGCGCGGGCACGGTGACGCGGCCGCGGTCGCTGCCCTCGAGACCTACCTTCAGGATGTACCTGCTTTGTTGGTGCTGAAGGAAAACGAGCCTGTGCGCACCGCCGCCGACGCGGCCCATGCGGAAGTACGACTGCAGGCCTTCGTAGCCTCCCTGCCGGGCCGGCTGGCCCGCGCGCGGGAGCGGCTACTGCACTTGCCTGACGACGCGCTGCTGGGATTTGACACGGCGGCGGAACTGCTTGAGCGTTTTATGGCTGAAATGCTCGCCTACACCGGGACTTACGCCTCCCTCGCATTGGAAACTGACACCCGCGAGTTGACCGCGGCGCGCTATCTCTCCAAGACGAATTATGTGTCAGCCGGCGTGGCCGGATTTCGCGCGGCTGCAGCACTGCTGTTCAGCGCAACGCTCGCATTTGAAAGCGCCTGGCCGGCGGGCCCCGGCGCGGTGCTCAATACGGCGATCAATAGTGCGCTGGTTAGCACGATGCCGCAGCCGACCGCCGCCGCGTGGCAGATGACCAAGGGCACGCTTCTAGCGGCGATGCTTGCACCCGTGATGCTCTTTGGCGTTTATCCGCTTATCGACGGCTACATACTGCTGTGCCTCGTTCTCACGCCCGTGCTAGCGTTTGGCGTCTGGAAGACCACGCGCCCGGGCGGAATGGGGTTTGGTCTGGGCTACTGCATCTCGTTCTGCGTGCTGGCGGGGCCGGACAACATGATGAGCTACGATGTTGAGGGCACGCTAAACGACGCACTCTCGCTCATCGTCTCGATGGTTATCGTAACGGTGGCGTGCGCGGTCATCTTCCCGCCGACGCGGCCATGGCTGCGCGAGCGGCTGCTGCGCGACTTACTGGTCCAGGTGGTGGGCGCCTGCACCCGGCGCATGGCTCGCGCGCGGCTCATTCTTGAGAGCCATACGCGCGACATCGGCCATCAGCTGACTGCGCTTTCGACCGATGACCCGGCCTTTCGGGCGAAAGCCGAGAGCTGGATGTTCACGGTGCTGGACGTTGGGCACACGGTGCTTGAGTTGCGCGAGAAAATTGAGACTGTCCCGCAGGAATGGAATGAGGTCGAAGCCGCCTGCCGGTTTGTGGTCGACGGCATTGCATTACTTTTTGATTCGCCGACAGCGACCAAGCTGGCCGCGGCGCGCGGGGCAGTTGAAAAGGCAGTCAACGTCGTGCGAGAAGCTGCGCGCAGCAAGCACACAACGCCCGAGGCCCGCGTAGCGTGTCAGCGCATTTCTGGCTATCTAAATTTTATCGGTGTTACCCTGGCGGACCTGCCAAACCCGCTGTACACGGATGCTTCCGAGTGGCTACGGGCATTTCTGACGGGTCGCTGATGGCAGCCTGCCACAGCGCCGGGCCAGCATGGCGGGGGCTACGGAGCTAAATCCGCGACCAGTTTCAGGCGGGCGAATTCTGGTGCACCTAATCAGCGATTTCGATCGGAGGTGATCGCGCGTTAGGTCGGCGTCGATCGCTTGTATGCGGTTGTAAAACGTTGATCGCCTTACAGGAATGAGGGAATGAGTGAGACTGTCCCGTAACGGGTGACTACGGACGGAACGTGAATCGGCAATTAACTTAGAGGCAGTGTAGGGGAGCCGGTCCGCGAAATACCTAGTCTTCGCTCCGCTGATTCGCAAGTCTCTGGGGTTTTTCGAGGTTCGAATCAGCCGTGCGGTCATGCGAACGGGTTGCGGTTCTCCGTCTTAGTCATGCTCTCGGAGAACTCTTTGGTCAACTCAGCTCCCGGACGGTCGCCCGAGTGCGCTTTCTTGACCAGATAAAGCCGGGCTGCTTTAGTGCGGTCTTGCACGAATACAAAGCCTAACTCGAGGTACTGCGTAGTGTTGTCCATACACCCATCGGCTGCGTCAATCACCGGTGGTTATCTGCATGCCGCGTGTGCAGAGATTAGTCGACTGATGGGAGCGCGGCGTTTGCTCGATTTAACTCCGACGTCGAGACGGCCAAGTGGCGCTTCTTTTTCGATCGTGTCCGCGTGCCAGTCGTGGGGGTCAGTTCAATGCGTAAGTGGATGCGATGCTTTCGAGCCCTCCGCCACGCTCAAGACGGGATGGCCAGACGCTTACCGTGCGAGCGCCGAATCGCTCATTGGCCCGCGCCGAACTATGCGCGGCCGCGCCGGTGTAACCCTGATGTCCAGATCGCGAGACCGGCAAGGACGTTGAACGCGCTTGTGCTGGATCTGGGGGGCTGCTCGCGGATCACATGGAGCTGTCCGCAATCTCCGCCCCAATCGACGACCTGGTGCCAGTCGTTCCCGCACGAGCGGTCGGCTTCCGGCAGTTCATCACCGTACCATCTCGCGTGGCAGGTGAGATAGAGTGCTTTGCGGTGATCAGGCTTCTTGCGACCGGTGCTCACCAACGGTCGGCTGCGGCGTGCCACTCATGGCCATCGCCAGGTGCGCTCTGCCCCACGTTCGAATGCCCCGCAGCCCACCGCCGTCAGTCGTGAAAAATTGGCACAAATGATTCGATCTTGGTAGACGCGACTTAGCGATAGCGCAACAATGAGCTTCGTTGCAGTGTGCGACAAAAGTTCCGCGAACTGCTGTGGTCGGAAGATCCAATTTCGACGCGCTTGCGCTTGGCCACGACTAGCCGACGCCGTTGCGCCGCAAAGATGCCAAGTCGGTAGTCCGCGGCTGCCGATGGTGTACTTTGAATTAGCCGAACGCTTACCATGATTCAAATTGGAACCCTCGATGTGGATCTTGAAGGCCGACAGTTACTGCGGAATGGAGTTCGATTGGCCGTCGGCGCCAGAGCATTCGACATCCTTGCAGTCCTCGTCGAAGCCCGCGGCAGTTTCGTGTCAAAGCAGGAGCTCTTACGGCAGGTCTGGCCTTCAACGGTCGTCGTAGAAAATAATCTCTACGTGCAGCTGTCCAAGCTGCGATGCCTCCTAGCAGAGAATAGGCCACTGCTGCAAACGGTCACCGGACGCGGCTACCGCTTGGCTATCGCTGAGGCGCACGACCAGTGTCGTGTATCGCCCGTTGCTCAGGCCGAAGAAACAATCGAATCAGCTAAGGTTGCAGTACCAAACAACCTTCCCGCCATCACACCGGACATAATTGGACGTGATGACGCTATCTCAGAGATCATTGACACACTAGCAGTCCACCAGCATGTAACGCTTGTTGGCGCGGGAGGGATAGGCAAGACGAGGCTCGCCATTGAAGTCGCGCACCGAGCCCTAAGCCAGTTCCGAGACGGGGTTTTCCTAGTCTCGCTTTCGTCAGCGACTGACTTCCAGGACGTCTTGCATGCCGTCATGCGCGCCCTTGCTGCTGACGCGTCGGACGGACCGATGTCATTGACGCGAATAAGTGAGGAATTCATCGGCTCACAGACTCTTTTCCTGTTGGATAACTGCGAACAGGTGGCTGCCGCAGCCGCGGAACTGGCAGCGGCGCTAGCCGGTGCAAGTGCTAAGACGCGTGTGATCGCCACTAGTCGGAAACCGATACGGGTTGCAAAAGAGCATATCTACCGCGTGGAGCCGCTAAGTGTCCCGAAGCAAACAGATTGCAGAGATGACGCCTTAAGATGCAGCGCTGTACAGCTTTTTCTCTCCCATGCACGCGCGCTGGACCCGCTTTTTCTATCCGATGAGCGCAGTTATGAATTGATACACTCCATCTGCCGTCGACTCGACGGCATCCCTCTTGCTATCGAATTGGCGGCGGCCCGTGCGTCCGTCTTAGGTGTTGAAGCATTAGCAACTCGCCTCGACAGCCGTTTCCGCCTTCTTACCGGCGGCAGCTGTTCCGCGTTGCCCCGGCACCAAACACTAAAGGCGACCTTCGACTGGAGTTATGCGCTGCTCAACGACGCGGAGCGCACCACGCTTCGACGAGTCAGTGTGTTTCCGGCAGCTTTCACGATGCCGGCTGCCGTCGCCGTAGCTTCCGATTCGTCACTGGACGAATTTGCCGTCGTAGATGCTGTTGCGGGGCTATTAGACAAGTCACTCGTGGCTCGGACCGCTTGCACCGACACAACGGCCTATCGGCTGCTACAGACGACCCGTGCCTACGCACAGGAGCGACTCGATGACAACGGTGAGCGACAACAGGTCAGCATGCGTCATGCCAGGTTTTTCTGCGATCTGCTTAGCCCGGTCTCAGAGGTCTACTCCCCGTGCGCATACGGCGGCCAGCAGCACGTGATGCGAGCAATACTTGGCGACCTCCGTGCTGCGCTCTCGTGGGCCCTGTCATCGCAAGGAGACAAAGCGATCGCGGAAGCGCTAGCCGTCCGCTTCGTTTGGCTGCTGTTTGAGCTTTCCTTGGTCGACGAGTGCCGAAAATGTTCAGAGAAATCACTTGACGCACTCGCAGAGGACACGGTGTCATTAAAGCACGCTCGACTGCATTTGCGGACCGCCCTTGCAGCAGCGCGCGCACGTTTGCAAGTGCCCGGTCCAACTGCCGCGCTATGGTCCGAACTGTTCACGTCGGCTATAGCACTCGGAGACAAGACAAACGAGGCATGCGCGCTATGGGGCCTATGGAATGTCTGCCTGAGTCAGGGCGATGCTAATAGCGCTCTATCTTTTGCGAATCGGTTTTCTCTGCTCGAAGCGGAAGTGCATCCAGTCGAGCTGAGCGAGGCCGGAGCTGATCCGAATTTCGGCATGCTAGGTTACCGTCTGGTGGGGATCGCATCTCATCTTGCAGGAGACCAGCGCCAGGCCTACACCGCTCTTCAGCGACTCACCGTTGAACCGCACGCTGTTGGGTCATGGATCCCGCCCGGACGCTCGATCGATCAAAACGCCATTACTGGTGCAATGTTCGCGCGCGTCCTGTGGCTAAGGGGTGAGCGGGAGCGTGCTGTGGCGTTTGTCAATCGCTGGCTCGACCAGGCGCGCGCGAAGGAGCAAGCGATCGCGACTTGTTACATTTTGATCGAGGCGATGATCCCCATATCGTTGCTGTCAAACGATCACGAGGCGGCAAAAGAGGCGATTAGTTACTTGCAGGCGGCGTCAAGTAGGATCGGCCTAGGGACCGCCTACGAGTTATGTCGGACATATGAATCTTATTTGCTGGCTCGGGATGGACCGACGACCGATCAGCTGGGCGAATTCTCTGCTGCGATAGACGGACTGGACGCTATCGGTCTTGGGGCGCACGCTCCGATGCTCGCGGCGGAATATGCCATTTTGCAAGGACGCTGCGGACGGCACGACGAGGCAATTGCGACGGTGGCAAGCGCCCTGATGCGTTGCGACAAAACAGGGAACAGATGGTATGTCAGCGAGCTTCAGCGTATTCGCGGTGCGTTGCTGACAGATATGGGGGTGAGGCCAGCTTTCTCAAGAATAATCGAGGCTGAGCAGTGCTTCTCCAGGGCTATTGAAATAGCTAAAAAGCAAGGCGCTACGTCGCTGCAATTGCGGGCTGCTCTCAGTCTGGCACGCCTGCGGTACACACAAGGGCGCTTCGCAGATTCGCTTGACCCTTTGAAACAAGCATGCGCTATCGTTCCTGATGGCTGCGCTTGGCCAGAGGCTCGAGAGGCCTCGCGGTTAGCGCAGGACTTGACCGAGGCGACGAAACCAAGACTCGGGACGACGAATCCGAATTCGCAGCAGCACGTAGCCTGTACTGTCCATAGGACCGAGGTCGCTTTAATGCTTCCGATGAGGAACGACTTTAGTTCCTCAATAACCAGCACATCACCAGACCTGGTGGCGATCGAGGCGCGAAAGTCAGCTCTTTAACGTGCATCGCCATCGTGCTCGCGACGCTTACAGCTCCGCTTGCGCGGCTGATGATACGCAGCCGCTGGAGCTTCGGCAGGACGCTGCATATTCGTAGAGACGATTTCACGATGGCATATTGGTTAGCTGGCTTTCGCTGATCCGCTCGCCGAACGGCGTGCCCGCTTTGAAAACTTCAAAACAGCGTTCCGTAGTCAGGCGCCCGTAAGAGCAACGGCTTACGTTTCGGTCCGCGCGATATGACGCGGGCCACACTGATCGGACGCATGCGCTGCCGCAACAGACCGACCGTCAGGCCCGCCATTTGTGCCCGCGTGGGTGAGTGCTGCTTTGTTTGGCTACCGGCGCGTGGCAAGCTGAATCCCCCGCTTCTGCCGTTGCGACCTGTGCCCTCTGGCTATCGGCTGGCCCGTTTGCGGATAAGCGAATAAGAAGTTGTTGCCAAGTTGGTTCAGCAAAGGCGGAAATTCATTGCCGGGGGGGCACACTGCCCGCCTCCTCCGCCGGAGGAGATTGCCCTGCACGCCAACCTCGGTGCAAATGGCACCGGTGCGCGGGTTCTCCGGCTCGAGCGATGTTCCTACGGATCCCGGCACCGTTGCGGTGGCCGTCGACAGGGCGCTGTCTGCAACCACCAGTCCCTCGGCGCAGCAGATGGGCGATGGAAAAGCGGTGCGACAGATCACGGAGCGCGACACCCCGAGCCTTGGCATGCTTCCACGGCTTGCCGCATCTCCAACTTGGCAACGCTATATGCCGGTGGACTCGGCCAAGCGACGCTTCTCGTTCCGTAGCTCTCATGTGTCTAGCTATTTCTGAACAGACTCGCAAAATTGGAATTTTCTGCAGGAAGTCTTGCGGGCAAGTATTCGGAAATAGAAAGCCCGTTTTGGTGAAGGACGATCGCTCAGGAACGGCGGGTTTGGGGCCGTTGCACGCCGACATTATGTCGAAGTTGTGTCAGTGCCCAAATGGGTGGCCGGTTATGGTTCCCGGAGTGCTGCAGGCTTCAAAGAAAAGACGCAAGCCGCCTATAACAAAGGACTTAAATCCATACTACGACCATGACGGTATCAGCAGAACTACCGAGCGTGAGCTACGAAAATATCAGACTCAATTCTGTCACGCGTAGCTATCTAACTTCGAACTGCCCGAGGGTGAGCGCATTCAAGCGGATCCGATGTTCCTAAGAGGGACAACGCAAAGCAGGGCTGGCGGGGCTAGCCGCTGGAGGCTGCGCAACCGCCGCGCTCCTCCCTGGTCTCGATCTCATTGCTGTCTGTTGACGCCTCGCGCTCAATAGCCATCGAATGGCGATCAGAAACGAAAAAGGTCAGTTAAATAAATTTTAAGAACGCTTACTGGAGCTCCGGCGTACCCTGTTGGGATCACAGTGGGAAAAGTCTGCAGCAGCGATGGCGCTCTCGACCTTCACCGTGGCCCTGCCGGGGGCCGCTTCCAGATTTGAACAGAGCGGTTACCGCGTGGGAGGGGCGATGAACGTTCAAATAGCAGGCGTGGCCATACCCGACAGTGATATTGCCCAAGGGGCGTTGCAGCTTGTCCAAAAGGACATGCGAAAGTTGCTAGTCAGACATGCCCTCCGCGCGTTCCTTTTTGCGTCGCTCATTGGCCGCAACCGGTCCCTCGATTTTTCGTTGGAGCTTTTGTTCGTTGGGGCCGTGTTTCACCACCATGGCCTAGCGCCACGCTACAACCGGTCCGACCGTCGGTTCGAACTAGACGGCGCAGACGCTGCGGCCGATTTCCTTTCGTCCCGGGGAGTGGCTAAACAAGATACGAGAAGCGTCCGCGACGCAATTGCTCTTCACACAACGTTCGGCTTGGAAGGGTTTGAGTCGCCGCTAGTTGGCCTGTTGCATGCAGGGGTCGCGACAGACCTTATGGCGTTGTACTACGACGAAATTAAGGAAGACGATCGGCGCGCGGTGCTCAGAGCGTACCCGCGTGAACGTACATTTAAGTTGCGCGTAATCGAGGCCCTCGCGGATGGCATGAAGGAGCGGCCGACCACTACATTCGGGAGTGTTAACGCTGATGTACTGGACAGATGCGATCCGGACTTTTACCGCTTGAACTTTTGCGGCCTCATATTGGGTTCACAATGGGACGACTAAAGGCTTCAAGTGCGACTCACGTCGCTTTCGCCGGATAGGGTCTGCACGCCCAGGCGCGCAGAAGGGAGTCATGGCTGGCGGTCCGAATTGGCGCGACGCAACGCCGCTGCCATTCGCTGTGCCTGGCGCTGCGGATCTTCACCACTGGTTGATTTTCGATCGGACATCGCCGCAAAGCAGCCATTCCTAGTACTCTCCCTGGTAAAGCCGGATTGCCGTCTTCTTGATCTGCGTACTACTATCCGGGGATGAAGACGACTTCCCTACAAGCCCCGGCTACTGAACCTCTCGGCCCGGCGCCGGCAACTGGTGCGAACCTGTTGGCGATGCAAGAGCTGGTATGGCGCCAGCGTCCGATCCTGCGCTCCCAAGAAGACGGCATGCGCGCAATACTTTCGAAGTGGAGTCTGCCGAAGCCGATCGAGCCCATTGAGTTCTGCCAGGAACTGACAGACGGAAACCATACGATCACCATTAACAGAACAGTCAGCGCTGGGCTCTTTTCCTACCGACGGAAGCAGGTTCAGCTGAAAAGTGTGGCCATCAACTCGAACTTGCTGGTGCCGCCCGGCGAACCCAGTCGGATCGTTTTCTCGGATGCCGCAGATGCTTACCGCCTCTATCTGCCGCAAGCGCTGTTGGAGGAATGCCATCAAGGTGTATTTGGCGTCCCCGCGCCGGGAGATATCGTTCTGGGGGATGTAACGTTTCTAGAAGACAGATCTGTTCAACATCTGATCCATGCAATGTTAGAAGTTGGCGAAGAAGACTGCCCATATAACCAAATGGTGCTGGAGAGCATCAGCATGGCTATCGCGTCGAGATGCATGCTGTTAGGTTCCAAAAGGTCAGTGCCCCGGACGCGGGTCTCGCCGCTCGCCAAGTGGCGACTACAACGTGTGACCGAGTACATCGACGCCCACATATTCGAGCCGATATACCTTCACGACCTGAGTACCGTTGCAGGACTGTCTCGCATGCACTTCTCGAGCCAATTTCGCCTTGCTACGGGTGCAACGCCCAGCGCCTACGTGGTCAAGATGAGGATCGGTCGCGCGCAACGGCTGATCCAAGAGACCGATTTGCCGCTGTTAGCTATTTCTCAAATGCTTGGGTTCAAGAGCCAAAGTCACTTCTCACTCGTCTTCAGGAAAGTCGTTGGACAAACACCGGCCCGTTGGCGAGCTATTTTCAAGTGAGTGTGTGCGGTGTCACGAGAATGGAGAGGCTGCTTCAAAGCTGCGTGCCGACTTCGTGACCTCGCGCTTCGATATACGCATTCTTTGCGGCCTGCAGGCCCGATCAATTGTTTGGTGCCACACCCGCCTGCTGATCGGGCGGCTCTCGAATAGCGCTCCCGGTCGTCCGGACAGTCTTGCGATATGCGCGCAAGCGGGCGGTGTCCAATGCCTAGACGGCCTACGAATGTCGCGCGTTAAGCAACGGCCAGCGAGCCTACCGGCGCGCCGCGCCGAGTCTATGGATCGCGGACTGGGGACCTCGGCCTAGGCGGATATCGGCGTGGCCAGCTAGCTGTGGTGCGAAATTCAAGGCGCGAGCCACTAGCGCTCACTCCTAAGTCCGATTAAGCAAGATTAACCTCGCTTAAGGAGATTTAGCGGCGTCACTCTACTATCGTTGTTGTCAATGTGATTCACAACGCAGACCCCATGCAAAGCGGAAGGCGGTGCTTTAAATGTGGGGCGGAACGACGTTGCTTGCTACGAAACGACGCTGCCTCGTTCGCTTAAACCGGAGCGACGCGTCGATGACAATGAACGTTCGGTCATAACGGACGG
>Ga0058694_1000221_pt1 | contig 34119 bp, 27 predicted proteins | sample AgamicOrSfrz_FD_55041 | JGI IMG/M metagenome (GOLD analysis project Ga0058694, IMG submission 55041) | Agave microbial communities from Guanajuato, Mexico - Or.Sf.rz | ecosystem: Host-associated > Plants > Phyllosphere > Phylloplane/Leaf | place: Guanajuato, Mexico | collected 2012-05-30 | reverse complement strand
CATATAGACGCTAACCGGCTGGTTGAGGTCGGTAACAAAACGCACGTCACGACCGGTAATGATGCCAACCAGTTCGTTCTCTTCGTTAACAACCGGGTAGCCAGCGAAGCCGTTGCGCTCGGTCAGCTCTTTCACTTCGCGAAGAGTAGTAGTCGGCAGCACGGTCTGCGGCTCTTTTACCACGCCAGACTCATGTTTCTTCACGCGGCGTACTTCATCCGCCTGGCGCTCGATAGACATGTTTTTGTGAATAAAGCCAATGCCGCCTTCCTGTGCGAGGGCGATCGCCAGACGCGCTTCCGTTACGGTGTCCATTGCCGCAGAGAGCATAGGAATGTTCAGGCGAATGGTCTTCGTCAGCTGAGTGCTTAAATCGGCGGTATTCGGCAGAACAGTGGAGTGGGCGGGAACGAGGAGGACGTCGTCAAACGTCAAAGCTTCTTTAGCGATACGTAGCATGGGCAATATCTCTGACCTGGGTGGTTAAATATTGCCGTGGCATTATACAGAGCGTAACCGATTGCATCTACACTTTTTTATAAAAAACGCTTGCGATTGCCTCTTATCAGGTTACTATCGACTGAATAACTTGCTGATTTAGAATTTGATCCCGCTCACATGTTATCCTCCCAATCCCCCTCAATTTATACTGTCAGCCGCCTTAACCAGACGGTCCGTTTGCTGCTTGAGCAGGAAATAGGCCAGGTGTGGATCAGCGGAGAGATCTCCAATTTCACCCAACCGGCATCCGGTCACTGGTATTTCACCCTGAAGGACAATACCGCCCAGGTGCGCTGCGCGATGTTCCGCAACAGCAACCGCCGGGTGACCTTCCGACCGCAGCACGGGCAGCAGGTGCTGGTACGCGCCAGTATCACCCTGTACGAGCCGCGCGGTGATTATCAGATTATCGTTGAGAGCATGCAGCCAGCGGGTGAAGGGCTTCTGCAGCAGAAGTATGAGCAGCTGAAAGCCGCGCTGTCCGCGGAAGGGCTGTTCGATCAGCAATATAAAAAACCGCTTCCCTCCCCTGCCCACTGCGTGGGGGTGATCACCTCGAAAACCGGCGCCGCGCTGCACGATATCCTGCATGTGCTGAAACGCCGCGACCCTTCCCTGCCGGTCATTATCTACCCGACTGCGGTGCAGGGCGACGATGCGCCCGGGCAGATTGTTCGCGCCATTCAGCTCGCCAATGCCCGTCAGGAGTGTGATGTGCTGATCGTCGGGCGCGGCGGCGGCTCGCTGGAAGATCTGTGGAGCTTTAACGACGAACGCGTGGCGCGGGCGATTTTTGCCAGCCAGATCCCGGTAGTCAGCGCCGTCGGGCACGAGACGGACGTCACCATCGCAGATTTTGTCGCTGACCTGCGTGCACCCACGCCCTCTGCCGCGGCAGAAGTGGTGAGCCGTAACCAGCTCGAGCTGCTACGACAGATGCAAAACGGCCAGCAGCGCCTGGAGATGGCAATGGACTATTTCCTTGCCAACCGCACCCGTCGCTTTACCCAGCTTCATCATCGTCTGCAGCAGCAGCATCCCCAGCTGCGTCTGGCGCGTCAGCAAACCGTGCTGGAACGTCTGCGCCAGCGGATGAACCTCGCGGTGGACAATCAGCTTAAACGAGCGGCGCAGCGCCAGCAGCGCACCACTCAGCGCCTGAATCAGCACAACCCGCAGCCACGCATCTACCGGGCGCAAACCCGTATTCAGCAGCTTGAGTATCGTCTTGCGGAGAACCTGCGCGCACGGCTTAGCAGCACCCGCGAGCGCTTTGGTAATGCGGTTACCCATCTGGAAGCCGTCAGCCCGCTCTCGACGCTGGCGCGCGGCTACAGCGTGACCACCGCGACCGACGGCAACGTACTGAAGCAGGCTAAACAGGTCAACGTCGGAGATGTGCTTACTACCCGGCTGTCAGACGGCTGGGTGGAAAGCGAAGTGAAAGGCGTGACGCCGGTAAAGAAAACGCGCGCGCGTAAAAAAGCGTGATCAGGATTTGCCGTCAGGCGTGACGGCAAGCAGCGCCCAGGACAGTCCGGAAAAAATGGCCAGCGCTACGGCTGCGCCTGCCATTCCCAGTAACAGACCAAACACCACGGCGCCGACAACCTGTCCGGCTGCCAGCATCAGAAAAGCCATACTGACCCCCACAGCCGGTGACGGGTGGGCGATAGTCGCGCCCTGCACCAGCAGTACGCCAGACAAAATAACGTATCCCGCCCCGCTCATCGCCACCACTGGCACCAGCCACCAGGCAAACCCTTCATTTAACGCCAGAGCCAGCAGCGAGGCGGCCATAAAAATCTGCGAAAGCCGGTAAACGCCCCGCATCCCGATACGTTTTGCCGCACTCCCGGTAAACACGGCAACGATCCCTGCCCCGCCGCTCACCAGCCACAGAACCCGCGTCACGGCGCTATCAAGCCCGGTATGGCTCGTAAGCAGCTCCGGGCCAAAACTCCACCAGGCGGCGCTGGCAACGCCGCTCACGAAAGTAATCATTAACAGCCGGTACATGCCCGGCTTGCGAAGCAACCCGCGCCAGGATGGCAGTTGTTCTCGCTTGCGCGTAGACAGCCCCGGCAGATAACGCCACGCTGCCAGCAGGCAGAGCAGTGCCAGCAGGGCAAAGACGATACAGGCCGCGCGCCAGCCTCCCGGCATAAAAAACAGAACCGGCACCGAGAGGATGATCCCGGCGCTTGTTCCGGCATTAATGACGGTGTTCACCAGGGTCTGGCGATCTGGCGCAATGGTATCATCTACGGCTCCGGCAAGCGCGGGTGAGGCCAGCCCCGAACTTAATCCGGCAATAAATAACCCTGTCGCAAGGGTGAGCGGCTGCGCCGAGAATGCCAGAATAAACAGTCCACTCGCTGCCGTGACGGCTGCCAGCAAAGCCGGTACGCGGGGACCAAAGCGGTTGGTGAGGGAAGAGGCAAAGAATACTGACAGGCAGTAGGCCGCATAGCTACAGGCGGCAATCCCTCCGGCAATCTGGGGTGAGAAAGGGATGGCCTGACGAATATCGGGCAGCATCAGACCCCAGGAAAATCTCGCCATGCCATACGTCACCGCGATTAACGAGAACCCGGTTATACCCAGTGCGATCGGTCTGTTCATTACGCCCCTCTCTTTGCCCGCAGTAAAAACCTAAACGCTGATAAGGCGTTATGCCAGTTTTTACCGGTACGAATACTCTGACTTCTCTCCGCCTGCGGCGTCATCATTTACAATTAACGTGTTTCTTTTTTCGGCATTGCCAGAAACAGGAGAGAAGCATGACCCGAATTCACAGCGTGATCCCGCCGTATATTCTTCGTCGTATTATTGAAAGTGGCTCTGAGCCGCAGCAGCGTTGCGCCCGCCAGACACTAACACATGTACAAACGCTGATGGCACATATGCCAGGTAAACCCGCTGCGCCGCACGTTAATAAAACCGGGCAGCTGGAGCGTGATATTTATGATGCAAAACAGACCCAGGAACTGCCGGGCGCTCAGGTGCGTTATGAGGGACAGCCGTCAAATGGGGATATTGCCGTCGATGAAGCCTATGATTATTTAGGTATCACCCATGATTTTTTCTGGAAAAATTATCATCGCGACTCGCTGGATAATAAAGGGCTGATACTGACGGGCACCGTTCATTATGGGCGGGAATATCAGAACGCTTTCTGGAATGGTCAGCAGATGGTTTTTGGCGATGGTGACGGCGAGATATTTAACCGCTTCACGATTGCCATTGACGTTGTGGCACATGAACTTAGCCATGGCGTAACCGAAACCGAAGCCGGGCTTATCTACTTTGAACAATCGGGTGCGCTGAATGAGTCATTATCTGATGTTTTCGGCTCGCTGGTGAAACAGTATCACCTGAAGCAAACGGCCGACCAGGCCGACTGGCTGATAGGTGAAGGGCTGCTGGCGGCAGCGATCAATGGCAAAGGGCTGCGATCGATGTCAGAACCAGGAACCGCCTATGACGATCCCCTGCTCGGCAAGGATCCGCAGCCCGGGCATATGAAAGACTTTATCAAAACGCGTGAAGATAACGGCGGCGTGCATCTTAATTCGGGCATTCCTAATCGCGCGTTTTACCTTGCCGCGACGGCCATTGGCGGCTATGCCTGGGAGAAAGCGGGTTATGCCTGGTATGACACGGTTTGCGCTCGACAGCTGGCGCAAGATGCGGATTTTGACGCCTTTGCGAAACTGACGGTAGCACACGGTGAAAAGCGATCGGGTGGTGACGTCGCAGCAGCCATTGAGCAAGCCTGGAAACAGGTGGGAGTGTTGTAAATGCAGGTTCCCGAACTGACGGATGACGCGGTGGTTGAGCTGGCGCGTGAAGGCGGCGTGGCCTATATTCCCCATCTCAGCGGGTTACGGCGAATCGCGCTCTCGACGCTTAACAGCACGCAGCGCCAGCGCGTGGTGAACATACTGGAGCAGGCTATTCCACGGGGAGAGCCTCCCGGCCAGCGGTCGTCACCCGGTGGCGGCGACCAGCGCTATTTTCGCATCCAGATAATCTGGACCCGGCACAATCAGGCGCAATATACCGACATCATTGTGCTGGTTCCCGAGCAGGAAGCGCCAGAGTCGCTGGTCGAACTCTGGCAAAAAGGCGAAGGCTGCGTCTGCGATTAAGCGTCAGCCCTGACGAACGCCACGCGTTTTTTCGAGATCAAACCGTGGCCGTTCTGGCAGAAATAATCCACCGCACCGCAGGCCTTTAATACCTGGAGTGGCTGATGGCACTCCGGGCAGCGCGCTTCCAGGGGGATATCTTTATGGCAATTCTCGCAGTGCGCCACACCGTTTTGCGGTTCAATCTCCGCATGGCAATCCGGGCAGGTAATCGACATGATGACTCCTTTAAAGGACATTCAGTTCTGCCCTGATATTACCACGATGCGTTTAGTGGGAGCCACGTAGCTGTTGCTGTAATGTCAGCAGGATTTCTACCTCTTCCAGCCTGCGCTGCGTCGTACGGCTTACCTCGCCCGGGTCGCGTGCAAACAGGCTGTACTCCCCCAGAATATGCTCCGCCAGACAGCGCACATAAATCGTGCCGCCAAAACGCCAGGACTGAACCTTATCGCCCTCGAACAGCTCAAGAACATCCTCCGCCCCGCGCCGGTCGTGGCTGATTACGCGTCCGTCCCGCAGATGCAGTCGCAGACCTTTTTGTCCCCCGGACGGCCCGGCATATTTGTTCAGCCAGATATCCACCGGCACGCCGCCGATCTGCCCCTGAAGATGCGCCTCGCCTTCCGCCGTGGTCAGATCGCCTTTTGCGATATCGCGCCCCAGACGATCTCTGGCAGTTACTACCTGCAAAGCAATATTGCCATTGCCGCCCAGGTAACGCACCGTTTCGCGCATCATCGCCAGCACGTGCGTCCCGATATCCAGGATCACCCCGTCAGGATGGCGCAGCGTTCGGGTATCCGGTTCCCCGGTGGCAAAATTGAGTGCGACAGGCTCCCCCACCGCGTTAAACCCGCTCGGCTCCTGTAAAAAACCTTCGATGCGGACGATATCGGAAAACGCCCCGACCAACCCCAGGTGCACCAGATTAAGGCGCGCCATCCAGTGATCGAGTGCCAGCACCCGGGCGGCCGCCTCTGGCCTTGCCAGCAGTGTTTTCAGCATGGCGATTTGGGTGAGCGTCGCGACAATCGGCTTTTCAACCACAATGCGCGGGATGGAGGAGGCCAGCGCCAGCTCAAGCACCTCATGATGCTGCAGCGATGCGGTAGTGATAAACAGCGTATCGAGGGGGCGGGTCAGAAGGTCGGTAAGCGAAGGACAATGGGTGACGCCATCAAGCCTCTTTGCCGGCTGGATATCAAACCCCAGACAGCAGAGGGAAGCACCAAAGGTGATTTGTAGTGCGGGTAAGTAGGCGGTTTCAACCACCGCGCCGAGTCCAACAAACCCAATCTGCATATATCACCTCTGTATTAGCAAGGCCGGAGCGTAACGCACGCCCCGGCCAGCAAAGGCAGATATCAGGCGTTGGTTACCGTTTTCGACTCATTTTTCGTCTGGGTATTTTCCAGCATACGACGCACCGGAACAATGAGCACCATCAGCACGGCAGCACAAATCAGCAGCGCGATGGAGCAGCGTGCAAAGAGATTCGGCAGCAGATCCAACTGATCGGCCTTCACGTGACCGCCAATCAGACCCGCCGCCAGGTTGCCGAGGGCGCTGGCGCAGAACCACAGGCCCATCATCTGGCCACGCATTCTCTCCGGAGCCAACAGCGTCATGGTCGCCAGGCCAATCGGGCTGAGACAGAGTTCACCGAGGGTCAGCATCAAAATACTGCCCACCAGCCAGAACGGTGACACCCCTGCCCCACCATTATTGAGGACGTTCTGCGCCGCCAGCATCATCAGGCCAAAGCCCCCTGCCGCACACAAAATACCGATCACGAACTTGGTGATGCTGCTCGGGCGAATATTGTTGCTCGCCAGCTTCGGCCAGGCCCAGCTAAAGACCGGGGCCAGCAGGATAATGAACAGGGCGTTGATCGACTGGAACCACACTGCCGGGATTTCAAAATCACCGATCATGCGGTTGGTATAGTCATTTGCAAACAGGTTAAAGGAAGTTGGCTTTTGTTCAAACGCAGACCAGAAGAAGGCCGCGGACACCAGCAGGATAAAGCAGACCAGCAGTCGGGCGCGCTCTTTACGGTTCAGACCGGCAAACATGAACAGCCAGATGAAGTAGAGCGCCACCGAGGCGGCAATCACGTAGACCAGCACGCTGGCCACCGCGACCGGGTTAATCACAATCACGCCCTGCGCAATCAGAGTAACAATAATCGCAACACCTGCCGCCAGCGCCAGTAACCAGGCGCCCACGCCGTTTTTTTTCACTACCGGGCTGTTCCAGGTGGAGTCCAGCCCCACTTCGCTGTCGTAGCGCTTCATCGACGGTACGGCAAACAGGCGGAAAATGACCAGCGCCACCAGCATCCCGATGCCGCCAATACCAAAGCCCCAGTGCCAGCCGTGGGATTTAATCAGCCAGCCGGAGATCAGCGGCGCGATAAACGACCCCATGTTGATGCCCATATAGAACAGCGAGAAGCCGCCGTCACGACGCGCATCGCCTTTTTTATACAGCGTGCCCACCATCACCGAGATACAGGTTTTAAACAGACCCGAGCCAAGGACGATAAACATCAGACCGATGAAGAACAGGTTGTTACCCATCACCGCGGAAAGCGCAATCGACAGATGGCCGAGGGCAATCAGGATCGAGCCGTACCATACTGCTTTCTGCTGGCCGAGCCAGTTATCCGCCAGCCAGCCGCCCGGCAGCGCGGCCAGGTACATGGTCCCGGCAAAGATACCGACGATAGCAGAGGCATTTTCACGGGCCAGCCCCATGCCGCCGTCATAGACGGTGGCCGCCATAAACAGGATCAGGAGCGGACGAATACCGTAAAACGAGAAGCGCTCCCACATCTCTGTGAAGAATAGCGCGCCGAGTGGATAAGGATGGCCGAAGAAAGTTCGGCTTTCGTTTTTATTAACAGAGGATTGCATAATGCTCCTGAAATGAAGTGTCGTCGTGCTTGTTAACACCGGGTCTCCGCCGCCCGGTTAGCGATCGGGTGGCTTTTTTACATCCGGCGAAATGTTATTTAACCATTTGATAACCTGAAGCAACTTTTGTCCAGCCCCTATACCCCCACCAAAAGATGAAAGTTCGACAATCGTCTTATTTTCTGGATTTTCTGTTGGATAAACATGAATAGTGATTGACATCACATCAATAATTATTCGTTGCAGACAGGCATAAAAAAACCCGCGACAGGCGCGGGTTTTCAACAGAGCAGCAAAGATTATTTGCTTTTCTTAATATGTTTAATCAAACGCTTACGCTTACGCATCTGGTTTGGTGTCAGGGTGTTGCGCTTGTTAGCAAACGGGTTATCCCCTTCTTTGAACTGGATACGGATCGGCGTACCCATTACGTCCAGCGATTTGCGGAAGTAGTTCATCAGGTAGCGTTTGTAAGAGTCCGGCAGATCCTTCACCTGGTTACCGTGAATAACCACGATAGGTGGGTTATAGCCCCCTGCGTGGGCATATTTCAGCTTCACGCGACGACCACGCACCAGAGGTGGCTGATGGTCTTCTGCCGCCATGGTCATGATGCGGGTCAGCATCGCGGTGCCGACACGACGGGTAGAGCTGTCGTAGGCTTCGCGTACGGACTCGAACAGGTTACCTACACCGCTACCGTGCAGGGCAGAGATGAAGTGGACGCGGGCAAAGTCGATAAAGCCCAGACGGAAGTCCAGCATCTCTTTGACCTGCTCACGCACGTCGTTGCTCAGGCCGTCCCACTTGTTGACGACGATAACCAGTGAGCGCCCACTATTGAGGATAAAGCCGAGCAGGGAGAGATCCTGATCGGAGATGCCTTCACGGGCATCGATAACCAGCATCACCACGTTGGCGTCTTCGATCGCCTGCAGGGTTTTGATTACCGAGAATTTTTCTACCACATCGGTGATTTTACCGCGCTTACGCACGCCCGCGGTGTCGATCAGAACGTATTCACGTCCGTCACGCTCCATGGGGATGTAAATGCTGTCGCGGGTAGTACCCGGCATGTCGTACACCACCACGCGGTCTTCACCGAGGATACGGTTGGTAAGTGTAGACTTACCTACGTTTGGACGACCGACGATTGCCAGCTTAATCGGCAGATCCTGCGGGTTGAAGTCGTCTTCCGGCTCCTCTTCGCCCTCTTCGCTTTCTTCGAACTGCGCCCAGTATTCGGCGTCTTCATCGACTTCTTCAGGCGGGTTGATCTCGTCAACGTACGGCAGCAGCGCGGTTTCCAGCAGGCTGGTCACGCCACGACCGTGAGAGGCGGCGATCGGGTAGATATCGCCCAGACCTAATGACCAGAAATCGGCCATCGCCTGATCGGCATCGATACCGTCAGTTTTGTTCGCGACCAGGAAGGTGGCTTTTTCGCGTGAGCGCAAGTGCTTGGCGATAGCAGAGTCGGCAGGCATCAGACCCGCACGTGCATCCACCATAAACAGCACGATGTCTGCTTCTTCAATCGCCAGCAGGGATTGTTCCGCCATGCGGGTTTCAACGCCATCTTCTGTGCCGTCGATACCGCCGGTATCGATACAGATGAACTCACGACCTTCCACTTCTGCACGACCGTACTTACGGTCACGCGTCAGCCCCGGGAAATCCGCAACCAGCGCATCACGGGTGCGGGTTAATCGGTTAAAAAGAGTGGATTTTCCAACGTTCGGGCGCCCGACAAGCGCGACCACAGGTACCATGTTTAAAGCCTCATAAAATTCGATATCACGTCGCGTATGCGGCGTTTTTTAAAAAATCAAAACGGCCCCTGAAGCAACAGGAGCCGTTGAGTATACTACAACCGCGGTGATTAACGCGTGATCGCGTACAGCGTACCGTCTTTTGCCTGGATCAGCAGTTTGCCGTCAGCTACCACCGGCTCGGTCAGGAAACCGGAACCGTCGACTTTTTCCTGGGCGACAAAACTACCGTTGCTCGGGTCGATCCAGTGCATGTAGCCTTCGCTATCACCCACTACCAGGCTGCCGTTATACAGCGCCGGTGCGGTCAGCAGACGGTGCAGCAGATCGCTTTGCGTCCACAGCGTTACACCGCCATCGGTGCTCAGCGCCAGCAGGCGATCGTTCTGATCGACCAGATAGATGCGGTTGCCATCCACCACGAAATCGTTCACTGAACCCAGCTCACGTTTCCACATCACCTGGCCGCTACGCAGATCCATCGCGGTCAGGTTGCCGTTATAGGCCAGGGCGTAAACAACGCCGTTGACGATAACCGGGGTGGTATCCACATCGCTCAGACGGTCGATTTCGGTCGGACCGGTTGCCTGAGAGATGCGCTGCTGCCAGATCAGCTGGCCCTGCTGCATCAGTACGGCGTTAACGCGACCGTTATCGCCGCCAACAATGGCCGCACCAAACGCAGTGGCTGGGGCAGATTCACCGCGCAGGGAGAGCGCAGGCATATCCAGGTTAACGGTCCACTTCACCGCACCGTCAGCTTCATTCAGTGCCTGCAGCTGACCGTTAGCGGTATGGACCAGCACCATGCCGTCGCTGACGACCGGACGAGAGAGTGCTTCGCCGGCAACGCGGGTTTGCCAGGCAATAGAACCGTCGCTGGCGTTAAGGGCATAAACCTGTGCCTTTTCGCTGCCGATATAGACATGACCACCAGCGACCGTCACACCACCTGACAGCAGGGCTGGCGTGCGTGACAGCCAGCCGCTTTTTTCTGCCAGGTTAATGGACCACACCTCTTTGCCGTCATCGGCATTCATGGCTTTTACCGTGCCTTTGCGGTCAGCCGCATAGACAACGCCATCTGCATATGCCGGATGCAGGTTGGAATAGAAATCGCCAATACCGTCACCCACGGACGTGCTCCATGCGGTAGACGGTGCAAACTGGTTTTCAACCGTCGGCAGTGGCGACATGGTGACAACATCTTCTTCGCCGCTGAACAGTGAACAGCCGCTCAATAACGTAACGGAAAGCAGTCCTGGCAGAAGTAATTTACGCAATTGCATCGGGTCCCTCTCAGACGGACAAATTATTTATTTTCATCTGCATCATTTCGCTCAGCGCTGGCGAGGCGTTGCTTTTCACACCCGCTTCCCATGCGCTGCGCGCGCCTTGTTTGTCGCCTTTGCTCAGCAGTGCTTCACCGCGCAGGTCGGCAACGATGGAGGCAAAACCTTCACCTTTGACGGTGTCCAGGGTTTTCAGCGCTTCGTCTGGTTTCTTCTGCTGCACCTGAATACGGGCAAGACGCAGGTTGATGAGCGCTTTCAGGTTATCGTTGCCTGCGGCTGCCAGACCCTGCTGCAGCTGGGCTGCCGCTTTGTCCAGCTCGCCTTTATCAACGAACTGCTGAGCGACTTCCAGCGAAGTCAGTGCGCCGTAGGTGTTCTTGTTATCTGCGGCAAATTTCTCTGCCGCCGCCAGGGTTTGTGGCTGATCGGCCTGAATGGCGCTCACGGTATTTTCATACTGTAAGGAGGAGCCACGCGCGGAATCGATCTGATGACTGTTCCAGTAACGCCAGCCCACCAGGGCACCAACACCTAAAATGACCCCAACAGCCAGCGCTTTGCCGTTTTCAGCAAAGAAGCGTTTAATCGCATCAACCTGGTCGTTTTCGTTCTCGTACATTTCCACGCAGTCCTTCTCCTTAGCCCAGTAGAGTGCGCAAGTGCGCCGCAACGCCATCCTGCGTTACTGTTGTTTGCTCACCAGAGCGCAGATCCTTCACTACCACTTCGCCGTTAGCCACTTCGGACTCGCCAAGTACCAGTGCGATGCGCGCGCCCCACTTATCGGCACGGGCGAACTGTTTCTTAAAGTTGCCGCCGCCGTGGTTGGTCATCAGCTTAGCCGCAGGCAGCGCATCGCGCACGCGTTCGGCAAGCTGCATTGCCGCAGACTGCGTTTCCGCGCCTGAGGCTACCAGGTATATATCGACAACAGGATCGGCTTTAAATTCCGGATTAACTGCCTGAACTAACAAAACAAGTCGCTCAAGACCCATGGCGAAACCAACAGCAGGTGCCGGACGGCCGCCTAACTGCTCTACCAGGCCGTCGTAACGACCGCCTGCACAGACCGTTCCCTGTGAACCCAGGCTGGTGGTAACCCACTCAAACACGGTGCGGTTGTAGTAGTCCAGACCACGCACCAGGCGTTGATTTACGGTGTAAGCAATACCGGCAGCTTCCAGCAATTTGCATAGGCCGGCAAAGTGTTCGCGGGAATCGTCGTCGAGATAATCGCCGAGGGCAGGTGCGTCATTCAGCAGTGCCTGTACGTCCGGGTTCTTGGAATCCAGCACGCGCAGTGGGTTGCTGTACATACGACGCTTACAGTCTTCGTCCAGTTGCTCTTTATGCTGCTCGAGGAATGCCACCAGCGCGTCGCGATAGTTTGCACGGGCGTCAAGAGAACCGATGGAGTTCAGCTCCAGTGATACGTGATCGGCGATACCCAGCGCACGCCACCAGCGGGCGGTCAGCATAATCAGTTCCGCGTCGATATCCGGCCCTTGCAGACCAAAGGCTTCGACACCCAGCTGGTTAAACTGGCGGTAACGGCCTTTCTGTGGGCGTTCGTGACGGAACATTGGGCCGATATACCACAGGCGCTGCTCCTGATTGTACAGGAGACCATGTTCGATGCCGGCGCGTACACATCCCGCCGTACCTTCTGGACGTAAGGTCAGGCTGTCGCCGTTACGATCCTCAAAGGTGTACATCTCTTTTTCAACCACGTCGGTGACTTCACCGATAGCGCGTTTGAATAACGGGGTCTGCTCTACAATCGGCAAACGGATTTCGCTGTAACCGTAGCTGCCGAGCACCTGCTTGAGGGTGCCTTCAATGCGCTGCCAGATGGCGGTCTCGGCAGGCAGATAATCGTTCATGCCGCGAATGGCTTGAATGTTCTTTGCCACGTTTGTTCTCTTTCTATAGACAAAAATGAACCCTGGGGTTCATAACCGAAGGGTTCAATCATACACAGGAAGCGAACCGCTTCCCATCACGTTATTTTTCGACTTGTTGCACGCTGATGCGCTGCGCTTCGTCCAGCATGGTGGCTTTAGCACGGATGCGGGCTTCAAGCTGATCGATCATGTCGTTATTATCCAGACGATCTTTGCGGACGCCATCTTCATAGAGACCACTTTTCTTGTTGCCACCCGTGACGCCCAGCGTCGACACCAGCGCCTCGCCCGGACCGTTCACCACACAACCGATAATCGAAACGTCCATCGGGGTGATGATATCTTCAAGACGCTGCTCAAGTGCATTCACTGTACCAATGACATCGAACTCCTGACGCGAACAGGTCGGACAGGCGATAAAGTTGATGCCACGGGAACGAATACGCAGCGATTTCAGAATATCGAAACCGACTTTGATCTCTTCGACGGGATCGGCGGCGAGCGAGACACGCAGGGTGTCGCCAATGCCTTCATTGAGCAGCAGACCCAGGCCAATCGCCGATTTTACCGCACCGCTGCGCGCGCCGCCGGCTTCGGTGATCCCGAGGTGCAACGGCTGATCGATCTGCTTCGCCAGCAGACGATAAGATTCAACGGCGAGGAAAACGTCCGACGCTTTAACGCTGACCTTGAACTGATCGAAGTTCAGACGATCGAGATGATCCACATGACGCATGGCCGATTCGAGCAGCGCCTGCGGGGTCGGTTCGCCGTATTTTTCCTGCAGATCTTTTTCCAGCGAACCGGCGTTCACGCCGATACGGATGGGAATGTTCTTGTCGCGGGCGCAATCAACTACCGCGCGGATACGCTCTTCGCTGCCGATGTTGCCAGGGTTGATACGCAGGCAATCGACGCCGTATTCCGCTACCTTCAGCGCGATACGGTAATCGAAGTGAATATCGGCTACCAACGGCACGGAGACCTGCTGTTTGATGAGTTTGAACGCTTCTGCCGCATCCATAGTGGGCACAGAAACGCGAACAATATCCGCGCCTACACGTTCTAACGCTTTGATCTGATTGACCGTCGCCGCCACATCGGTGGTACGGGTGTTGGTCATCGATTGAACGGCGATAGGAGCACCATCGCCGATTGGCACATTCCCGACGTAAATACGTTTCGATTTTCTACGTGGAATAGGAGCCTGGTTATGCATGAAAAATCTCCCGCGTTGCCCGTCTGTTACTTACTGTGCTGCTGATTGTTCGGCATTGAGGGTCAGACGCGCAACCTGGTTAGTTCTGATAAAACGGCTCAGATCGACAGGTTTACCCTGGAACTGGATCTGGACCGCTGCCGGAGCACCAATCTTGAGCTTATAAGGCGCCTGGCCTGCCAGATTTAACGTGCCGTCCTTACGCTGGAGGCCGCTGAACAGCTTTTTGCCGGTTGCGTCGGTCACTTCCAGCCAGCAATCAGCGTTGAAGTTCATTACCAGTGCATTCGGGTCAGCCGGTGCAGCCGTCACGCCCGCCGGATCGGATGGCAGAGGCTGGACCGCATTATTCGCCGTTGTTGCCGGTGCAGTCTCAACGTTCGCCTGAGAAGGGGAGACGACGGCACTGTCAGCCGGAGCCTGAGCGGTTTGATTAACGGCTGGCGCAGCAGTCTGCGCCGTTGTGGTATCCGGGGTATTGGCCGTTGCTGCCGGCGTTTCGCTGGCCGTTGCTGAGGTGTCGGTATTCAGTGGGATGCTTTGAGCGCCCTCGCCCGCTGAATTATTCAGCTCGGCGGAGGACTGATCGGCCATGGTGGTGATCTCTTCCTGCTGCGCTTTGTGGTTTTGCCACCACCAGGCGCCCGTCAGACCGATAACCACAAACAATACCAACCAGGTAAAGCTCATCAACCAGCCATCACGTTTTTTACGACGTTTGCCCAACGAAAAACTCTGCATCGGCGCGACTTTTGCCGCTCTGACCGGTGCCTGTTTTTCCATCATTGGCAGCAGTTCTTCTTCAGGAATATGCACCAGTTTCGCATAGGAGCGGATATAACCACGCAGAAACGTAGAAGCAAGTTCGGCAGGTGCCTTATCTTCTTCAATATCGCGGACCGTGGAAACCTTCAGACATAAGCGTTCCGCAACGGCTTGCTGGCTGAGTCCGAGTTGTTCACGGGCGTTACGTAGACGAACGCCAGTGGAAAGTGCTGCATTTTGGTCGTGAGTGGCTTCAGTATTCATTCGCTACAACTAATGGTACGTGAAAATTGAGGATCCTGGCGCCGGTGAGTCACAATGCCACCCGCACCGCGAAACTTCTGGTCAGTTAACCTTAGTCAGACAGCACAACACTGTCAGGTTTTGGTTGACAGAAGCGGCTTGTCAGTGAGGTTAAACTGTTGTTGCGTCGTTACATACTGCCTTAAAGTCATATAAAACGCACCGTAATTATTACCCATTCACCGGCGCAATGACTGTTTATTCGCATCTTACGCTGTCACGGCGCAGATAATGCGCCGGGACAGCATAATAATTACACGGCCTTGACGGCGATAGCCTCGCCCTGCATACGTTTACGCAGCGTGCGCTTGGTACGGTCGATAACATCACCGGCCAGCTGACCACAGGCAGCATCAATATCATCACCGCGGGTTTTACGCACAATAGTGGTAAAGCCGTACTCCATCAGCACCTTGGAGAAACGGTCGATACGGCTGTTCGAGCTACGGCCATACGGCGCGCCCGGGAACGGGTTCCATGGGATCAGGTTGATCTTGCACGGCGTATCTTTCAGCAGTGCCGCCAGCTCGTGCGCATGCTCGGTACCGTCGTTGACGTGATCCAGCATGACGTACTCAATGGTGACGCGTCCCTGGTTGGCATTGGACTTCGAAATATAGCCACGAACCGAGTTCAGGAAGGTCTCGATATTGTACTTTTTGTTGATCGGCACAATTTCGTCACGGATGGTGTCGTTCGGCGCATGCAGAGAGATGGCCAGGGCGACGTCAATCATGTCGCCAAGCTTATCCAGCGCAGGCACAACACCTGAGGTGGAGAGGGTCACGCGACGTTTGGACAGGCCAAAACCGAAGTCATCCAGCATGATTTCCATGGCTGGCACCACGTTGGTCAGGTTCAGCAGCGGCTCGCCCATCCCCATCATCACCACGTTGGTGATAGGACGGGTGCCGGTTACTTTTGCCGCGCCGACAATTTTCGCCGCACGCCAGACCTGGCCGATGATTTCCGAAACACGCAGGTTACGGTTAAAGCCCTGCTGCGCCGTGGAGCAGAACTTACACTCCAGCGCACAACCGACCTGGGAAGAGACGCACAGCGTGGCGCGGTCATCTTCCGGGATATAGACCGTTTCAACGCGCTGATCGCCGACGGCAATCGCCCATTTGATGGTGCCGTCAGCTGAACGCTGCTCTTCCACCACTTCCGGTGCGCGGATTTCAGCCACGTCTTTCAGCTTGTTACGCAGCACTTTGTTGATGTCAGTCATGTCATCAAAATTGTCGCTGCAATAGTGATACATCCATTTCATGACCTGATCGGCACGAAACGGCTTCTCGCCCATCTCTTTGAAGAACTCGCGCATCTGCTGACGGTTCAGGTCCAGCAGGTTGATTTTTCCATTTTTATTTGGAACCGCAGGAATGGCGACTTCGGAGGTATTAACTAATTCAGACATAATATATTCCGGCCTCGTTGTTACACGTTATGGCCCGTGGAGGGTTGAAAAGAAACGCCCCGGTAAGCAGTCTGCTCATCCGGGGCGTTGCATTGTACAAAGTCTGGCGCAGGGATGCCACGTCTGCACGTGGCATTTACGAAAATAATGTGTAAACGAAACCGTTAAATTAACGGGTACGTGGACACACTTCGCCTTCTGCGAAGAAGAAAGCGATTTCACGTGCAGCAGATTCTACAGAGTCGGAACCGTGGGTGCCGTTCTCGGTGAAGCTGTCAGCGTAATCTGCGCGCAGAGTACCTGCCAGAGCGTTATCCGGGTTGGTTGCACCCAGCAGATCGCGGTGACGCTGAACGGCATTTTCGCCTTCCAGTACGGATACCACGATTGGGCCAGAGGTCATGAACTCAACCAGGCCGTCGAAGAATGGGCGACCTTCGTGCTCAGCATAGAAACCGCGAGCCTGCTCAACGGTCAGATGCAGCATTTTGGTGCCAACGATTTTGAACCCTGCCGCTTCAAAGCGAGCAAAGATGCTGCCAATAACGTTTTTTGCCACCGCGTTTGGTTTGATGATGGAAAAAGTACGTTCAATAGCCATGATTACCTCTGTGATTTGTTCTGTTGTTTTGCATTCATGCGTAAGATATGGCGCGGATTATAATGAGCATTAACGCCATTGCCTATGGATGGATGTAACATTTTTTTAAAATAAGACGAGTTTTAACAACAGATCGTGGCTAAACCCTGTTTTATTTACTGCAATGTAAAATCGACGGTGGCTACCTGCCCTGCCTCATCCATCACCAGCAGCTGGTAATCCCCTGTATTTTCAAGATGCAATGTATACGCCCGCCCCCTCACATTCAGCAGTTCACCATTGAGGAACCACCAGCGCGCCCCCTCGCTTCCACTGGCCAGCAGGGGCAACGACACGCGCGCCTCACCGGGCACGCGCTTAATCACCGCCCCCTGGCGTATGCCTGAGAGGATGAGCGGCGCCGGGAAGGCCTGGCCGAGCGGTGGGCAGGCGGTTGATGCCGCCGGAATGCGCGCAGCCCGCCGTTCCGCCTGCGGCAGCCACGGCTCCAGCGGCAGCGGCCAGACGTCCAGCGTGTGTTGTCGCGCCTGCGGGCAGTCTGCCGCCACGCGTTGGCCGCTGTTATCCAGCCAGACAGGAAAACGAATACCGCGGATGCCCTCCTGCTCCGGCAACAACAGCGTCGGAGGCTGACTCCCCTCCAGCAGCCAGGTGGAGAGGCGGCGCCGACAGTTGCTGTCCCCTTCAGGCAGAGGCTGCCCCCCCGGCCAGCAAATGACGCCGCGGCTCACCGAGGCCGGGCGCGGATCCCGTGGCAGGCGCGCCTCATCCAGCGCCGAGCGCGATTGAAGCAGGTTATTAACCTGATTTAGCACCGGCACCGCGCTGGCAAAACCAAATTGCCCGGCCACCGGTGTGCCGTCCGGTCTGCCGGTCCAGATCCCGATCACGTAGCGTGCATTCAGCCCTATCGCCCAGGCATCGCGATAGCCATAGCTGGTACCGGTTTTCACTGCCAGGGGCACCACCTGAGCCAGGGCGCTGTCCGGCAGCGGCTGCGCCTCGTTGGCCAGAATGCGGCGGATGATCCATGCCGCGCCAGGCGAGAGCAGAGGCCGCTCCAACAGCGGATCGTCCGGTTGCAGGCGCAGTTTCCCTGCCCGCCCCTTACGGGCAAAGGCGCTGTATGCCGCAGCGATATCTTCCAGACGCGCCCCGGCACCGCCCAGGATCAGGGACAGGTTCGGCTGAGCGCCCGCCGGAAGCAGCAGCGGTAATCCGGCGTTGCGCAGCATCCCGGCAAACTTCTTCGGCCCGTAGGCTTCCAGTACCTGTACGGCGGGCAGGTTCAGGGATCGCACCAGCGCCTCGCTCATGCTGATCGGGCCGTGAAAACCGCTGTCAAAATTGCCAGGGCGATAATCGCCGGTGCGGCGCGGAACATCCTGCAGCAGCGAGGCCGGGTGGATCAGCCCGTCGTCCATCGCCAGACCATAGACAAAGGGCTTGAGCACCGATCCCGGGGATCGGATCGCAGAGATCATATCGACATGGCTGAAACGGCTGTCGTCGTTGATGTCAACCGATCCCACCCAGCCGCGTACCTTCATATCGCTGTGATCGACCACGATCATTGCCAGCGAACTGCGGGGCGGCAAGCGGGATTTCCAGTTCAGCGCCAACTCCTCCAGCTGGCGCTGGAGTGTGGCGTCGAGGGTCGTCACCACTTTGGTGTCACGGCTTTTGCCAAGCATCATGCGCGAGAACAGCGGTGCCAGCTGTGGCATCTGCCGGGGAGCCAGCCATACCGGCTCTTCCTGCGACTCTGTTACCTGCTGCGCAGGCCAGACTCCCTGCGAGGCCATACGTTTGAGGACTTTGTTACGTGCCGCCTCGGCACGCTGCGGCCAGCGGTCCGGGCGCAAGCGGCTCGGGGCCTGCGGCAGAACCGCAAGCAGCGCGGCTTCGGAGTAGCTCAGCTGTGCAGGCGCTTTTCCCAGATAGGCCCAACTGGCGGCCCCCACGCCCTGTAGCGTGCCGCCAAAAGGAGCACGATTCAGATAGAGGGTCAGGATTTCACGTTTGGAGAGGTGCCACTCCAGCTGGAGCGCACGCCAGAGCTGACGCACCTTGCCGCCCACCGTGCGGGAATGGGGATCCAGCAGACGCGCCACCTGCATGGTCAACGTACTTCCGCCCGATATGACCTTTCCGGCGGTAAGATCCTGCCAGGCGGCACGCAGCACCGAGAACGGGTTTACGCCCGGATGGTCCCAGAACCAGCGATCTTCATACTGGATTAGGGCCTCAAGATAGCGCGGCGAGACCTCTTCGATAGTGACCGGATAGCGCCAGATACCGTCGCGATCGGCAAACCGCCACAGCGGAGTGCCGTTTTCATCCACCACCACCCGGGCAGGGTTGACCTCGTGCAGCGGCAGCGGCCACAGGCGATCGGCTGCGATGACGCCAGCCCACAGCAGAAGTAACGCCCCCACCAGCCACAGCCAGCGGGAGCGTAGCCATTTCCGATACCGCACGTTACGGAACGACAATCAGCGGGCCGCTGGCCGCACCTGTTGCCCGCCACTGCGGCACGTACATTGACTCCACCAGCGGTACAGGCACCGTATAGGTCCCCGGCGTGACGGCGCGTGCCAGATAGACCAGCGTCACTGGCTGGTATTCATTCACCGGCACGGCGGCCACAAAGCGATCGTCCCGGAACTCCATATGCTGAATATCGGCCTGTTGCATTTGGTTGAGCAGGTTTTGCACTTCACTCCCGCTCTCCTGCAGGCTGGCACTGCTGCTGGCGAGGTTCTGGTTTTCCAGCTCCAGGCCAGCGGGCAGTAAATCGACCACCAGCGCATCCGGCACATTCTGCGTGGCGGTAACTTCCAGCCAGACCAGCACCAGCTCACCGCTTTTCAAAGAAGAGAGCGATTTACTGCTGCCGTCGGTGGCCAGGAACTGACGTTCAATTTTCAGCACATTAGCTGTAGGTTGCGGTGCCGATTGCGGATAGCCGCTGCTGTCCAGACGCACCCACAGCGGCGCAGTGCCGGTATTAGTGACCTGCAGGGCAGCAAGTTGATCGGCATTCAGGTTTTGCACCTGGGGCTTATTACCGCGCATCCCCTCCCCGCCAGGGGTGGTGGTCGCCTGCCAGTCACCCGCCAGCGTCTGCAGGGAACGGCCCGCCAGGAACAGGGCGTTGCTCTCCTGAGTCGAGAGCCAGCGCTGGCTGAACGCCTGCTGAGAGAGCGCGTTCAACAGCGTGTTCTGCGCATCTGGCAGCAAATTGTACTCTTCCAGCAGACTGAGCATCATTGCGTTATCACGCAGCGGACTACCGTAATCGGCCATCCAGGCCTGCGTCTCGCTGCGCGGCGTTTTGATTGCCAGATCCAAGGCCTGCTGGCTGCGCGGCGTATCCCCCATCAGCTTCAGCGCCAGTCCCAACTGCATTATCGGCAGGCCCGATTTTGCTTGCGCTCGACGCTCCCAAATTTCGCGCAATGCCCCGAGAGGCGCTTTCTGCTGGCGTGCCAGCACCAGCGCGGCATAGGCCTGGATGGCGAATTTGCTGGCCTGAGTATCCTCGCTGTAGCGAACCGCCATCATGCCCGGATCCTGCAGGTAGCGCAGCAGACGGCTGTTGGCATTGTTGATGGCGTCAACCGGTACGCTGTAACCCTGCTCGCCCGCACGTACCAGGAAATCGGTGACGTAGGCGGTGAGCCAGTACTCTTCTGGACCGTTTTTATCCCAGAGGGCAAAACCGCCGTCGTTACGCTGCATCTGCAGCAGACGAGAGATGCCGATCTCAATGGCCGCGCGGCGCTTCTCGTCGCTGTCGCCCTTAATACCCAGCGCGCTCAGTTGGGCGGCATTGGTATAGAGCGACGGGAACAGGCCGCTGGCAGTCTGCTCCAGACAGCCATACGGATAGGCCTGCAGCTCACGAATATAGCGGGCCAGATTGAGCGGCGGCTTGCCGCTGAGCAAAAGCTGCCCCTGTAATGTCACCGGTGAGAAATCAGCGAGGTGCTGTTCCGGTGCGTGCCAGCTTTCACCCGGCTTGAGCATCGTACCACTGTTGACCGTCTGTGCCGGGAACGCCGGACGCACGCCAATTTTCCAGCTTTTCTGTTGCGGGGCAAAGGTTTCGCCCGGCAGCGTCAGCCCGCTCACCTGGGCGGCGATTTCGCCGTCGCCAAAGCCATCCAGCGCTCGCACCGGAATAAACAGTGTTGAGCGTTCACCCGCCGCCAGCTGCACCGGCTGCGGCTGGGGCGCTTCCAGTGCCAGGTTGCCGCCAGCGGTCAACGCCACATTAAGGGTCTGCGGTTTATCAGTGAGGTTGGTCAGATCCAGCGTCAGCCTGGCGTTATCGCCGCTGGCGAGAAAACGCGGAGTATTCAGTTCGGTAATCACAGGGGCGGCAACCACAACTTTGCTTTCACTGCTGCCAAAGTCATCATCCGTCCAGGCCTGAGCCATCAGACGCAGTTCGCCGTTAAAGTCACCAATCGGTAGCGAAACGGTCCCCTCGCCGTTGGCATCCAGTTCTACCGGCTGCGCCTGCTGGGCGATGATGGTGACATGATTTACCGGCGGTTTGCCGCCACGCTTAAGTTCATCGCCATCGCCACCAAAGCGCAGTGACGCCAGGCGTCCCTGGCCTTCAATGACCTGGCCATAGATATCGTAAATGTCTGCGCCATAGCGCTTCTGACCAAAGAACGCCTGCCAGGGATCGGGAGTGACATAATCGGTTATGTTCAGTACGCCACTGTCCACCGCTGAAACCAACACATTGATTTTTTGTGGGGTCGCCCCCTCTTTGACGCTGGCCTTAACCTTGACCGCCAGCGTCTGGTTCGGGCGCATTTTTTGTGGATTATCCAGCGTAATGCCCAGGCGGCGGCTCTCATCGCCCATCGGCAGATGCAACAGGCCCACCGCCCGTTTTGGCGTAGCTGATTTGGATTTATCGCCAGGGCGCACCACCAGCGTGGAGAGATAGAGATCGTGACGTATCCAGGCTTTATCCACCGGGATGGTCATATCCAGCCCCTCGGCCGGCACGTCAATCTCCTTCCACCACAACGGCCCTTCGCTGGATTCGATCATTGCATAGCCTTTCCCTGCCGCCGGGGCAGCGATATGCAGTTTAATCGTATCGCCAGGGCGATAGGTCGGTTTGTCCAGCTTCATCGTCACCCGGTCCGGGCGGGCCGCCCCGGTGCCGTCACTGTTGTCCTGCCAGCTGTAACCTGCCCAGAAGCGCACACTGCTGACCGCTTCATCCGGGGCTTTCACCTCCAGACGATAGGAACCCCACTCTACCGGGAAGCTCACTTTTCCGGTCTCGTCGGCGGCCAGATCCAGCACCTGCTCGCCCTCGTTCAGGTCTTTTTGATCAAACTGGGACTGCCAGCCGTCACTCTCGGACCAGTTCCACGAGTAGTCGCGCCGCTCGCGGATCAGGCGCACCTGCAAGCCAGAGACCGCTTTTTTTGCGCCACTGGCATCGGCGTAAACGATATCAAACCCGGCCTGGCTGTTCTCCTCGACAATCGGCTGATTGACGGTGGTATCGGTGCGATAGTCATAGACCGCTTTGCTGGCGAACTGCGGACGGATGCCCGGCAGCGTACTTGCGGGCCAGACGGCCTGCTCAGCGCGCCGTGTGACCGGACGCCCGCCGGACTCCAGCAGGCTGGCCTGCAAAACAACCTGCAGCGGGGAGTGAGTCTCTTTCCACTGGCTGTCGCTGCTCACCTGTCCGCGTCCCTGGTCATCGAGGGTCAGGTGCACTTCATCAAGGCTGCGGCTCAGGTTCTCTTCGGCAATATCCCCGAACTGGAAGCCCGGCAGTGCGGCCACGGCTTCCCGCAAGGGACGCAGGAAGAGCTGTCCTTGCAGGCTGTTGCCGTTGGCGGGTGCACCGTAGAGGTAATAACCCGTGACATTGAACGCAACAGGATCCTGCGGGGATACCGGCACTTTTTGCCCGGCAATATTGAGCGCCATGCGCTCTGGCATAAAGTCTTCGACATGGAAATCCCACATCTGATGTTGGCTGTCACCCGTACTGGCGCGAATATGCCACATCCCGGTTTGCGCACCGCTCTCAAGCGGGTAGTCAAAGCGGTAAAGACCGTTTGCGGGCTGGCTGACCACCGTGCGCGCCACCTGCCCGTCCGGGCGTAGCACTTCCAGCTTCACCGGCTGGTCAGGGAGCGGTTTGCCGTCGCTGTCGCGCAGCAGACCGTTGAGGATCACCGTTTCACCCGGGCGATAGAGATCCCGCGGGCCAAACATAAAGAACTGCTTGCTAAAGCCGGGCGCGCCGGAGATAGCAAACTCCGCCAGATCCAGCGCCGGAAGGGTGAGATCCAACAGGGTCGTCTGCCCCTCTTTGCGGGCGAGGAGCAGCGCGGCCTCTTTGTCCGTTAGCAGCATCGCATGGCCATCAGCGTTGCTGGTGGCCTGCGCCAGGGTCTGCCCTTTATTGTTGAGCAGCAGTACCTCAACAGCCGACTGAGTCGCGCCGTTCTCCAGGCTCTGGGTAAAGATATCCAGACGGTTATGGTAGCGGTGGGCGGAAAGCCCAATATCGCTGAGGGTAAAGAGGGTCGCGGCGTTACTGTAGTTGTAATGCCCGGCCTGATTCATCACTGCGATATAGACCCCCGCCTGCTGTAACGGCTTGATATCCGCCAGCGGCAGCAGGAGTTTTTCACGGGTATTGCGGGCCGGGTTAAGGTCGAAACGGCCGGTGTAGACCAGCTCCGCCATCTTCAGCAGGTTGTCGGATTCCCAGTTGGTGAGGGAGTTGCGGTATTCCCACTGGCTGACAAAGGCGGCCAGTGACTCAGGTTTGACGCGATAGAAATTCACATCAACGTTGTTGACGTTCAGCGCCATCACCGGCAGCCCTTCCACCACCTTACCCGGCAGCAGCGAGCCGCGGCTGGCGAACCCGACGCTCGGTTCGATATCACGGGTGGTGATCGCTTTTTCGACCTCGCTGCCAAAGGTGTTTTTGTTCAGCGCCAGCAGGTCGCGCTCGACGGTGACCAGCAGCTCGCGGTTCGGTTCCAGATGACGCAGGCGTAGCTCTTTCAGGTTTGGCGCTAGCTCCCATGCCCCGTCAACCTTGCCGCTTTTTTTGTCCACCACATGCACCGTGCGACCGAAATCCTGGCTGGGATCCAGCGGCACAGAGAAGGTAAGCACCAGCGCGGCGGCACCGTCCAGCTGGATTTCTGACGCATCCAGCAGGGTCAACGCTTTGCCCGCGCTTTGCGCCGCCAGCTTCTCCAGCGTGGCGTTGTCAGGCTTTGCGGGTGCAGCAGCAGCGGTAGAGGTGGAAGCGGTCGCAGTGGCAGGTGCGACAGAACGGGTCTTATCGTCCTTTTCATCGCAACCGACAAGCGTGATGGTGGTAAGCAGCGCTACTGAAAGCGCGGCAAGGCGAAACGGTTTCATCCTTTATCCCTGGCCTTGCGGGCCTGTTGGTCGTCGTCGGGTTAAGTATTATGCGCAAGTTTCATTAATACAAAAGACCCGTTTTCGGATTTGGATAACGCCTCGCAAAATTTTGGTGCCAGATGATATCCCGCTGCTACGGCGATCACAGCCTGTAAGGTTACATGTAACCTTTAACGTCATTTGTTTTTAAAACAACGAGATAGCTGGCTAACTCCGCGTTTACCCTGCTAATTTTAACGCTATGACGCACCCTGAGTGCGCGGTTCAATAAGAGAGAAAGACATGAAACGAGCCGTGAACGCCCTACAAAATTTCGGTAAATCGCTGTACGGACCGGTACTCATCCTGCCTATTGTCGGTCTGTTCATCGCCTTTGGTAACGTACTGGGTAACGGTGCTCTTGCCGGGTATCTGCCGTTCCTGGGCCATCCGCTGATCCAGAGTATCGGCCAGCTGATATCAAAATCTGCCGTCTCGGTGCTGGTGAACCTGGCGCTGGTGTTTGCCGTGGGGATCCCCATTGGTCTGGCGTCGCGAGACAAAGGTTACGCGGCACTGATTGGCCTGGTGACCTTTGTGGTGTTTATTAATGCCATGAACGTGACCCTGAATTTACAGGGCGCGCTGGCTCCTGCGGATCAGATGAAAGCGGCCGGACAAAGCATGGTGCTGGGCGTACAGGTGCTGGAGATGGGCGTGTTTGCCGGGATCCTCACCGGGGCGCTGTCGGGCTACCTCTATAACAAATATTCCGGGGTGCAGTTTAACGGCGCGATGGCCATCTACTCGGGGCACTGCTTCGTCGCCATTATTATGCTGCCGGTCTCTATGCTGCTGGGCGTGGTGATGAGCGAGCTGTGGCCGTTTGCCCAGAACGGGATCAGCGCCATGGCCTTAGCCATTAAAGGTTCCGGGGCGTTTGGCGTGGCGATTTACGGCTTCCTTGAGCGCATTCTGGTGCCGACCGGCCTGCACCATCTGGTCTATACCCCGTTCCTTTACACCGAACTGGGCGGTACCCAGGAGGTCTGCGGCGCAACCTATCAGGGCGCACGTAATATCTACTTTGCCGAGATGGCCTGCCCGGAGGTGAAGCAGCTCAGCAGCACCGTGGTGTGGGATGCCCGTGGTATCAGCAAAATGTTTGGCCTGCCTGCCGCCGCGCTGGCGATGTACATGACGGCGAAACCGGAGCGTAAAGCCGCGGCGAAAGCGATTCTGATCCCGGCGGCGCTCACCTCTCTGCTGGTCGGCGTGACCGAGCCCATTGAATTCTCTTTCCTGTTCGTCGCCCCGCTGCTGTTTGTCGTGCACGCGGTGCTGACCGGGATCGGCATGATGCTCTTTTATCTGCTGGGCGTTCACGCCATCGGGGCCAACGGCATTATCGATTTCATTCTTTATAACCTGCCGCTGGGCACTGAAAAATCCAACTGGCCGATGTACATCCTGGTCGGGCTGATCATGTTCGTTCTCTACTTCGTGGTCTTCCGCTTCCTGATCCTGCATTTCCGCATGAAGACCCCAGGGCGCGAAGAAGAGGATCAGGAGACCCGTCTGTACAGCAAGCAGGAGTACCAGGCGAAAGGCAGTAATGATGGACTGGGCGAGGCGATTATCGTTGGCCTCGGCGGTCGCGAAAACATTGAAGTGGTGGACAACTGCTACACCCGCCTGCGCGTCACGGTGAAAGATGTCGCCATCATTGACGAGCCGCGGCTCAAGGCGACGGGCGCGAAAGGCATTATCAAGCAAGGTAATAACGTTCAGGTGGTCTACGGGCTGCATGTCAAAAAAATGCGAGAAGCGGTCGAGACGGTTCTCTGAAGGAGATAAACATGATTACACCCCCATTTATTCTCTCTATCGCCGGTGGTGGCAGCACCTATACGCCAGGGATTGTGAAAAGCCTGATGGTGCAGCTGGACAAATTCCCGCTGGCCGAAATTCGCCTCTACGACATTGATGACGCGCGGCAAAACACCATCGCGCCTGTGGTGGAGAAGGTGATTCGCGATCACAGCCAGAGCATTAAATTTATCGTCACCAGCGACCCGGAAGTGGCCTTCAGCGGTGCCCATTTCGTCTTCGCCCAGATGCGTGTCGGCCAGTACAAAATGCGCGAGCAGGATGAGAAAATCCCCCTGCGTCACGGCGTTGTCGGCCAGGAGACCTGCGGCCCGGGCGGGCTGGCGTACGGTTTGCGCACCATCCTGCCAATGGTTGAGCTGATCGACATGGTTGATCGTTATGCTCACGAAAAAGCGTGGATCGTTAACTACTCTAACCCGGCGGCCATCGTCGCCGAGGGTGTGCGCCGCCTGCGGCCAGAGGCCCGGGTGCTGAATATTTGCGATATGCCGGTCGCAGCCATGCGTAACATAGGGGCTATTCTGGGTGTGGATCGCCACAAGCTCGAGGTGGATTACTTTGGCCTGAACCACTTCGGCTGGTTTACCCGGATACTGGTGGATGGCGAGGATAAATTGCCGGAGGTGCGCCGCCATGTCGCCAAATTTGGCCTGCTGACCGAAGATGCAGCCAAAACCGACCCGCAGCACTCGGATCCGTCGTGGGTGAAAACCTGGCGCAACATTAAGCCGATCATGGATAACTTCCCCGAGTATCTGCCGAACCCGTATCTGCAGTACTACCTGATGCCGAATCAGATTGTGGAGCACCAGAACCCGGACTATACCCGCGCCAACGAAGTGATGAACGGTCGCGAGAAAAAACTGTTTGCCGCCGCCGAGGAGTATAAACAGACCGGGATCCTGCCGGATGCGTTCCATGTGGGCGTTCATGGCGAGTTTATTGTGGATGTGGCCCGCTCACTGGCGTTTAACCTGCGTCAGCGCCATCTGGTAATGGTGGAAAACCGGGGGGCGATCGTCAACCTGCCGTATGACGCGATGGTCGAGGTGCCAGCGTATATCACCAGCGAGGGACCAGAGCCGATCCGCATTGGCCGGGTGCCGCTGTTCCACCAGACCCTGCTGCAACAGCAGCTGGCCTCGGAGCAGTTACTGGTCGAAGCCACCATCGAAGGCAGTTACGAAAAAGCATTGCAGGCGTTTACCCTCAACCGCACCGTGCCGACGATGGAGCATGCCAAAGCGATTCTGGATGAGATGATTGAAGCCAACCAGGCCTACTGGCCGGCGCTGCAAAAAGCGTGGCAGGATGGGGAAGCAGTGAAAAAATAAGGGCTTGCTCGCGAGTTGAACGTGGTCCGCTTGTCGGGGTCAGAAAAAACACCGACAATCCATCAATGGATTCATTAATGGAGGCAACCATGTCCACCTCGTATTTTGTCGCAGCCGACTGGCTGATTGAGCACAGTGATGACCCTGAAGTTCAGATCCTCGACGCGCGTATGGCGCCGCCGGGTCAGGAGCATCGTGACGTTCCCGCGGAATACCGCGCCGGGCATCTGCCAGGGGCGGTATTTTTTGATATTGAAGCCCTCTCCGATCACACCTCTCCCCTGCCGCATATGATGCCGCGCCCGGAAGCCTTTGCCGTAGCCATGCGCGAGCTGGGCGTCAGCCATGATAAGCATCTGGTTATTTACGATGAAGGGAATCTCTTTTCTGCCCCCCGCGCCTGGTGGATGCTGAAAACCTTTGGCGTCGAAAAGGTATCGATCCTGGCGGGCGGTCTTGCCGGCTGGCAGCGGGCTGAGTTGCCGCTTCAGCAGGGTGACGTCTCCCTGCCAGACGGCGATTTTGAAGCCAGCTTCGACGCCGGAGCGATCAAGCGTGTTACCGACGTGCTACTGGCAAGCCACGAGCAGACCGCACAGATTGTCGATGCCCGCCCTGCCCCGCGCTTCAACGCCGAGGCCGACGAGCCGCGGCCAGGCCTCAAGCGCGGCCATATCCCCGGCGCGCTTAATGTGCCCTGGGGCGATCTGGTGTTTGAAGGTGAGCTGAAAACCACCGACGAGCTGCGTGAGATTTTCTCGCGTCAGGGTGTGGATCTGCATCAGCCGATCGTCGCCAGCTGTGGCTCCGGCGTCACCGCCTGTGTGGTCATTCTGGCGCTGGCGACCCTCGGCAAAACCGACGTCACGCTGTATGACGGTGCGTGGAGTGAATGGGGTGCGCGGGACGATCTGCCGGTTGAACCGTCACAGTAATGGATAACCGTCTCGCGACATTGTTAACGCGCGGGGAGTCTCTGACCCGCGCAGAGTATCGCGTGCTGGCCCACCTCACCGAGCATCCGCTGCTGGTGGGCCACATCCGGGTGCGAGAGCTGGCGCAGGCCACGTTCGTCTCCACCGCCACCATCATGCGCCTGTGCCGCAAGCTGGGGTTCAGCGGTTTCAGCGAGTTCACCTGGCACTGCAAGCAGCTGTTGAGCGATACGCCGCACATTGCGGCTGAAGCCAGCCAGACGGCAGAATTACCGGTGCTGTTTAATCAGTTCATCGCCAACTACCAGCAGACCTTTCAGTGGGCGACAGTGGAAAAACGTCGCCGCTTTGCTGAACTGCTGCGGGAAAAAGAGAGCTTCTTTCTTTATGGCGCGGGCTTTTCCTATCTTTTCGCCGAGTACCTGACCAAAAAACTGCAGGTACTGGGCAAGACGGCGTTTATCTCTGGACCGGGCGACAGCCGCAATATTTTCCTCAGTAATGCCTCGCGCTATCAGGTCTTCATCGCGGTCTCGCGCAGTGGGGAAACAGAGCAGGTGCTGGATAAGGCGCGTATCGCGCAGAACGTGGGCATGACGGTAGTGGCCTTTACCCGCGCCTCAGCAAATACTCTGGCAGGGATGGCGGATCTGCATTTTGCCTTGTACGACGAAGCGGTGCATTTCGCCGCCGAAGCCGCAGGGGTGACGTCGTTTGAGTCGAACCTGGTGCTGCTGATGGATTTACTGCTGCTGGAAGCAACGGGGTGAGTGCTCACCCCGGAAGGATTCAGATAATACGGTTGTTTTTGAAATCGCGCAGGAAGCCACCCCAGCGGCGTTCGTAGAACGGCGTGATGTGTTCGGTGATAAAGTGGCTAATGCCCTTCTCCCCTTTGACTACCCGGCAGATATCGATCGGCTCGTCGCCCGGCAGGGTGTCAGTCGCGACGCTGCCCGCGGCCTGAATGATATCGTCGATCTCACCATCCGCCTCGATGCCAATCAGCAACACCGGCTGTTCGTCAGCCTGCTCTTTGATGGAGCAGAGAAACGCGCGTTTAACGGGTTTGATGGTTTGGAACAGGGTGGTCAGGGAGTCAATCATCTGCGCCGGTGGCTCAGCCACTTCCGACAGCAGCAGCGACTCACCGCCTTCCAGCACCTCCTGGGTACTGAGCGGGTTGCCCTCCTCGCCAATCAGATGACTGATTTCGCGCGGGGTAAACTCTTTTCCGGTCGGCAGTTTGGCGTTCAGGAACAGGGTTTCGCCCAGCGTCATCTCAAACAGCGTGCGTACCGGCATCACCACGAACGCCTGCTCATCTTCCACTGCTTCCTGCAAGGCCGCCAGCGAGGAGAAGAACGGGATCACCGAAGTGCCGTCATCTTTTTCCCAGTGCAGTAGATCCAGCGCGCTGTCTTCAACAACCTGCTCACCTTCCGCGGCGGTGCCGGGCACCCAGACGGTGGACTCCAGCAGCGTGCGGAAAAAGGCCGGACGATGGGCTGGCTCGGTGGCCGCTTTCTCCAGCAGGGTTTCTAATTCGTTTTTGGTTTCTGACATAAAAGTTCCAGATGGTGCATTTGCCCCTCACCCAAACCCTCTTTGCATAGGCAAGAGGGAATATGAACACCCTCTCCCCTACAGGGAGAGGGCTGGGTTGAGGGGGAAAAAGTTACTCAGCCGTCAGCAGGTTTGCAATGGTACGCACGCCCAGACCGGTAGCGCCGGCAGACCACTGCTCGACCGCTGCTTTACGGTAGGTCGCGGAGCAGTCGATGTGCAGCCAGCCTTCGCGATAGTTTTCAACGAAGTGCGACAGGAAACCGGCGGCGGTGCTTGCGCCTGCCGGGTAAGCCGCGCTGGCGGTGTTATTCAGTTCGGCAAAGTTTGACGGCAACTGGTTGCGGTGGAACTCAGCCAGCGGCAGACGCCAGAACGGCTCGTTCTCGGCGGCGGCACTCGCCAGCAGGCGGTTCGCCAGCTTGTCGTCGAAGCTGAACAGCGCGTGATAGTCGTTGCCCAGCGCGGTTTTCGCGGCCCCGGTCAGGGTCGCCATATCGATGATCAGCTCTGGTTTCTGCGCACAGGCGTCAATCAGACCATCGGCCAGCACCAGACGGCCTTCGGCGTCGGTGTTCATCACTTCGACGTTTTTGCCGTTGCGGTAGCGGATGATGTCGCCCAGCTTAAAGGCGTTACCGCTCACCATGTTGTCGGCGCAGCACAGATATAGCTTCACGCGCTTGTTCAGACCACGGGTGATGGCAAAGGCCAGTGCGCCGGTAATGGTGGCCGCGCCGCCCATATCGGACTTCATTGAGTCCATGAACGCGCTCTGCTTCAGGCTGTAACCGCCGGTATCGAAGGTGATGCCTTTCCCGACCAGGCAGGCGAAGACAGGGGCCGCTTTATCGCCGGTTGGGTTGTAATCCAGAGCCAGCAGAACCGGTGGGCGCTCAGAGCCGCGACCGACGGTGTGAATGCCCATGTAGTTCTGCTCGCGCAGATCTTCACCTTTGGTGATGCGGTAAGAGACGTTATCGCCTGCCACGTTGTTCAGCAGATCCACCGCACGCTGCGCCAGCTGCTCCGGGCCTAACTCTTCCGCCGGGGCGTTGATAGTGTCGCGCACCCAGTCAATAATGGTGAGACGGCTGGTCAGCTCTTTTTGCGCTGCCGCGTCAAGGTTAGCCCACTCAATTTTGCGGGTACCTTTTGGGCCTTTGTAGCCCGACGAAAATGCCCAGCTGCGATCCACATCCCAGCCTTCGCCATCGAGGGTAACGTGCTTGATACCCAGACCGTCGATTTTACGGGCCGCGCGCTGAATCAGACCTAAATCGTCGCTGCCGTTAAGGTGCAGGGTAATGCCGTCATTATTGATGCTGTAAGTCGCTTTTTCACCCCAGCGCGCATCGGCTGGCTGAGTAGAGAGCGTAATCTTCATCGCTTCGGTCATTTTTATTTATCCTTATTAGCAAACGGGCCGCCTGAAGGCAGCCCATAGAGTCTCTTTCCACTAAATGATTCGCGTTGCGGGACAAAACGCTCTGGCGTTTTGAACAGCGCTTGCGCTGGCCCCGAAGGGGCGAGGCGCAGGCCGAGTAACGCGGCAAGCGAGTGAATCCCCAGGAGCAGAGATAACTCTGTGACTGGGGAGAACAAGCGCAGCCAACGCATCGGCAACGTGAAGCATGACGTGGAAATTATTCTGCTTCATCTAACCAGACTAACAGAATCGCCTCCAGAATTTTTTCATTGGATGCGTTGGGATCGTCGTCAAACTCTTCCAGATCGCAAATCCACTGATGCATATCGGTGAAGCGTACGGTCTTCGGATCGAGATCCGGGTTGGCGTCATACAGCGCCTCGCCGATTTCACGGCTGTCTGTCCACTTCAGTCCCATATTAATGCTCGCGTGCGTGGTTGAGAGTATAACGCGGAAGTTCGACCACCAGATCTTCATCGGTGACGCGCGCCTGACAGCTCAGACGGCTTTCCGGCTCCAGACCCCATGCTTTATCGAGCATGTCGTCTTCATCTTCTGTGCTCTCCGCCAGGGAGTCAAACCCCTCGCGAACGATGCAGTGGCAAGTCGTGCAGGCACAGGATTTTTCACAGGCGTGTTCCACTTCGATGCCGTGACGCAGGGCAACGTTAAGGATAGTTTCGCCAGTCTCAGCTTCCAGAACGGCGCCATCGGGACAAAGGTCCGCATGTGGCAAAAAAACAATCTTTGGCATATTAAACCTCGTCCACGGAGTGGCCTTTCAGCGCGGTACGGACTGACTGATCCATACGGCGAGCGGCGAACTCCTGGGTTTGTTTATCAACGTTTTTAATGGCTTGTTCTATAGCGTCAGCGTCATTGCCTTCTGCGACCGCGCCCAGTTGCGCGACGGCATCGTCAATGGCCTGACGTTCAGCGGCGCTTAGCAGCGCGGCATCAGCAGTGAGTGCGCTATTCAGGCTTTCCAGCACGCGTGCGGCTTCGACTTTCTGTTCGGCCAGCATACGCGCCTTCACATCCTGCTCGGCGTAGCTCATTGAGTCCTGAATCATGGTGGCGATTTCGCCATCGGTCAGACCGTAGGACGGCTTCACCTGAATGGAGGATTCGACACCGGTCGATTTTTCCATCGCCGTGACGCTCAGCAGGCCGTCGGCATCCACCTGGAAGGTCACGCGGATATGCGCCCCACCCGCAGGAAGCGCCGGAATGCCGCGCAGCGCAAAACGCGCCAGTGAACGACAGTCCTGGACCAGCTCGCGCTCGCCCTGCAACACGTGGATCGACATCGCCGTCTGGCCGTCTTTAAAGGTGGTGAACTCCTGTGCGCGCGCCACCGGAATGGTGGTGTTACGCGGGATCACTTTCTCCACCAGACCACCCATGGTTTCTAAACCAAGGGACAGCGGGATCACGTCCAGCAGCAGCATTTCGCTGTCCGGCTTGTTGCCGACCAGGATATCAGCCTGGATTGCGGCGCCTACGGCAACCACTTTGTCCGGGTCGATGGAGGTAAGCGGCGTGCGGCCAAAGAATTCGCCCACACGCTCGCGCACCAGCGGCACGCGGGTCGAACCGCCGACCATAACCACGTCCAGCACCTCTTCTGCCTCGACGCCCGCATCTTTCAGCGCGCGACGGCAGGCCAGCAGAGTGCGTTTCACCAGCGGGGCAATCAGATCGCTGAACTGGTCGCGGGTAATTTCACCCTGCCAGCCAGCAACATTTACGGTAACCGTCTGCGCATCGCTCAGCGCAATTTTGGCGTCGATCGCCGCATCCAGCAGTTCACGCTGTACGCGCGCATCGCTGCGATCGGTAATCCCCGCCTGCTCGCGAATGTAGTCCGCCAGCAGGTGGTCGAAGTCATCCCCACCCAGCGCGGAATCCCCGCCGGTGGCCAGCACTTCAAACACGCCGCGGCTCAGGCGCAGGATAGAGATATCAAAGGTGCCGCCGCCGAGATCGTAAACCGCAATCACCCCTTCCTGACCGGAGTCGAGGCCGTAGGCAATGGCAGCAGCGGTCGGCTCATTGAGCAGGCGCAGCACGTGGAGGCCCGCCAGACGCGCCGCGTCTTTGGTGCCCTGACGCTGAGCGTCATCGAAATAGGCCGGAACGGTGATCACTACGCCATCCAGCTCACCTTCCAGCGTCGCGGTCGCGCGGGCGGCCAGCGCCTTGAGGATATCGGCGGAAACACGGATCGGATTTAACAGACCGGCGGTGGTGGCGATCATCGGCAGGCCGTTTTCACTGGCCTGCAGCTGATACGGCAGATGCGGGTAACGGCTCTGGATGTCAGCCAGCGAGCGGCCCATCATGCGTTTTACCGAACTGATGGTGTTGGCCGGATCTTGTGCCGCGTTGGCACGGGCGTCATAGCCCACGCTGTGGCCCTGGGGCTGATAGTGGACCACAGATGGCAGCAGGTGTTGGCCGTGCGCATCCGCCAGCGTCTCAGCCTGGCCGCTGCGTACGGTCGCTACCAGCGAGTTGGTGGTGCCTAAGTCGATGCCTACCGCCAGACGACGCTGGTGCGGCGCGGCACTTAAGCCCGGCTCACTAATTTGTAATAAGGCCATAATTGCTTCCGAAATTAAAAATCGAGCAGCTTTTCTTCGAGTTGTTCAGCACTGCTTCGCAGTTTATCGAGAAAA
>Ga0058694_1000218_pt1 | contig 34266 bp, 34 predicted proteins | sample AgamicOrSfrz_FD_55041 | JGI IMG/M metagenome (GOLD analysis project Ga0058694, IMG submission 55041) | Agave microbial communities from Guanajuato, Mexico - Or.Sf.rz | ecosystem: Host-associated > Plants > Phyllosphere > Phylloplane/Leaf | place: Guanajuato, Mexico | collected 2012-05-30 | reverse complement strand
CCGCCTCGTGCGGCAGGCGCTCGAGCGCGCCGGCTGGGACCTGCGCCGGTTCGCCGGCTGAGCGACGTCCCGTGCGGCGAAGCAGGTCGATGACGGCCGGCTGGCCGAACAGCACGCCGGCCAGCACCAGGCCGATGCCGGCCGCGCGCATGGGGGTGAGTGTCTCGCCGGCGAGCCCGATCCCGATCACGGTGCCGGTGACGGGATTGAGCAGGCCGACGAGCGAGACCGCTGCGGCCGGGAGCCTGCGCAGTCCCTGGAACCACACGATGTAGGCGACCACGGTCCCGGCCAGTCCCAGCCAGGCGAAGGCCCCCAGTGCGCGGGCATCGAGGTGGGGCGGCGCTCCTTCGACCAGCAGCGCGACGGGGGTGAGCACGAGACCGCCGAAGACCAGCTGCCAGGCGGTGAACGGCAGCAGGTCGAGGGGCGGGCGCCAGATCTTGACGAGCACGAAGCCGAGGGAGGAGACGGCCACGGCGGCCAGCGACGCGGCCACCCCGAGCAGGTCGACGTGGGTCGACCCGCGGAGCACGAGCAGCGCGACGCCGAGCAGCCCGATGACGGCCGCGCCGAGCGAGGCGCGGCGGGGTCGTTCGCCGGCCAGTGCCCAGGCGAGCAGCATGATCGCGAGCGGTGAGGTGGCCGTGAGAGTGGCCGCCAGGCCGCCCGGGAGTCGCTCGGCCGCAACGAAGATGAGGGCGAAGAACGCGGCGAAGTTGAGCACGCCGAGCAGTGCGGTGCGCCACCACCAGGAGCCCTGCAGCAGCGCGGGCCGCAGGCCGAGGAGGAGCAGTCCGAAGGGGAGGGCCCTCACCGCCGCGCCGAACAGCGGTCGGTCGGGTGGCAGGTACGTCGCGGTGACGTAGTAGCCGGAGCCCCAGGCCACCGGGGCGAGTGCGGCTGCAGCGAGCCATTTCGCTTCCATGGAAGACATAATTGCTTCCTTGGAAGATATATTCCAGTCATGACCGACCACGTCGCCCAGGTGATGGAGCAGTGGCGACGGGAACGGCCCGACCTGGACCCGTCGCCGCAGGGCGTCATCGGACGCCTCCACCGGGTCGCGGCCCGCCTCACCGACGAGCTCGTCGCCGTGTACGCCAGACACGGGCTCGGCGAGGGCGAGTTCGACATCCTCGCGACGCTGCGCCGCCAGGGGGTGCCGTACTCCCTCACGCCGGGGGAGCTGGCCGGCCAGACGATGGTGACCTCCGGTGCCATCACCAAGCGGGTGGACCGGTGCATCGCCCAGGGCTGGGTCACGCGCGCGCCGCGGGAGAGCGATGGGCGTGGCCGCCTGATCACGCTGACCGCGAAGGGCCGCCGGCTGATCGACGCCGCCTTCACCGAGCACCTCGCCAACGAGCAGCGGCTGCTGGCGACGTTCGACGCCGCCGAGCGGGACCTGCTCGCGGGCCTGCTCGCTCGCTGGGCCGGGGAGCTCGGCCTGTGACCCTCCTCGTGCGCCGGTACGGCGCCAGCGCCGCCCTGGTCGAGGTCGACGGGGCCCTGCAGGCCGCCGCGCTCGCCGACTGGGCCCGGATCGTGGGGGTGGATGCCGCCGAGATCGTCCCCGCGGCCAGGACGGTTCTTTTCGACGGCGTGGACCTCGCCCGACTGGAGGGGCTCCTGGAAGGCTGGCGACCCACCTCCGCGACCGTTGCCGGGGCCTTCGTGGAGATCCCCGTCGTCTTCGACGGCCCCGACCTTGCCGACGTGGCGGCGCGCTGGGGCGTCGGCCGCGACGAGGTCGTGGGCCGGCTCACCAGCTATGAGCTGACCTCGGCATTCTGCGGCTTCGCGCCGGGATTCGCCTATCTCGCCGGGCTTCCCGAGGAGCTGGCCGTGCCCCGGCTGGCCACGCCGCGCCAGCGCGTCGAGGCGGGCTCGGTGGGGCTGGCCGGATCCTGGTGCGGCATCTATCCGACAGCCTCGCCGGGTGGGTGGCGCATCCTCGGCCACACCGACGTGACCCTGTGGGACGTGGAGCTCGACCCACCGGCCCTGCTGGCGCCGGGCACCCGGGTGGTGTTGCGCGCGTGTTGAGCGTCCTTGCCACCGGGCCGCAGGTCCTGGTCCAGGACCTCGGCCGGATCGGCTACGCCCGCCTCGGCGTCCCGCGAGCCGGGGCCCTGGACGCGCCGGCGGCCGCGCTCGCCAACCGCCTGGTCGGCAACCGGCCGGACGCGGCGGTGCTCGAGGTGCTGCTCGGCGGGCTGGTCGTGGCGGCCGACGCCGGCGCGTGGGTCGCCGTCACCGGGGCGCCCGTCGAGGTCGACGTCGACGGAGTCGCGCGAGGCATGAGACGCGCGGAGTGGCTGCCGGCCGGCTCCCGGCTCGCGCTGGGTACGCCGAGCGCCGGGCTGCGCTGCTACGTCGCGGTCGCCGGCGGCGTCGACGTACCGCCGGTGTTGGGGTCGCGCTCGACGGACACGCTCGCGTGGATCGGGCCCGGGCCGGTCAGGGCGGGGGACGTGCTGCCGGTCGGCGCCCTCGCGGGCGTGCCGGCCGCGGTCGAGGCACCGCCTCCGGACCTGACGGGTCCGGTCCGGCTGCTGCCGGGTCCTCATCCGGAGCGGTTCGAGCCCGAGGTGCTGCGCCGCCTCGCCGACACCTCGTGGGAGGTCGGCGCCGGCTCGGACCGGATCGGGCTGCGGCTGCATGGACCGGTGATCGGACGCAGCGCCGAGGAGCTGTCGAGCGAGGGCACGGTGCTGGGAGCGGTCCAGGTCCCTCTGGACGGACAGCCGGTGGTCCTGCTGGCCGACCGTGGGCCCACCGGCGGCTACCCGGTGGCAGCGGTGGTGCATCCGCAGGATCTGTGGCGGCTCGGACAGGCGCGACCGGGGGAGCGGCTCACGCTGGTGGCGGCCACGGGCTCAGTGCCGGGTCGTCGGCGCTGAACGAGCGCACCGGGCCGGCCGGCGTCTCGGCGGTCTCGAACCGGACCGTCACCACGCCGCGGCCGGCGCCCCACACCCAGCCACGGCCGTGCTCGGCGTGGAGGACGTCCATGCCGGGCTGCCAGGTGGGACGGACGCGGACCGGGGCAGCGACCTCGGGCAGCGGCGGCGCGTCACGCTCCTCCTCAGAGCCGAAGAGGTCGTCCTGGATCCAGTCGGCGAGGCCGGAGACACCGACCCCGAGCAGGCGCACCCCGGCGGACGTGTCGAGGTCGGTGATCAGGCTCCGGGCGAGCCGGGCGATCGTGGTGGCCTGATCGGTGGGAGCCGGCAGCGTGGTGGAGCGGTTGAGCGTGGTGAAGTCGTAGAGCCGCACCTTGATCGTCACGGTCCGGCCCGAGAGCCCGCTCTTGCGCAGCCTGGCCGACACCTCGCCGGCCTGGCGGGTCAGCAGTTGCTCCATCAGCGTGCGGTCGGTGAGGTCGGTGTCGAAGGTGCCCTCCACCGACACCGACTTCGTCTCGCGCTCCGGCACCACGGCCCGGTCGTCCTGCGCCCGCGCCAGCGCGAACAGCCCCGTGCCGTGCGCCTTGCCGACGAGTCGGACCAGCTCCTCCAGGCTCACGCTCTCCAACTCGGCGACGGTGTGGATGCCCGCGCGCCGCAACCGCTCGGCCGTCGCCGGCCCGACGCCGGGGATCACCTGCACGCTCATCGGCCGCAGCAGGTCCAGCTCGCCACCGGGCGCCACCACGACCAGACCGTCGGGCTTCTCCAGGTCGCTGGCGATCTTGGCGATGAACTTGCTCGTGCCGAGCCCCACGCTCGCGGTCAGGCCGTCGGTCACCTCGGTGACACGATGCCGCAGCTCGGCGGCGAACGCCGTCACGGTGGCCACCTCGAGGTCGGGCAGGTCCGCGGCGGCCAGGTCGACGAACGCCTCGTCCAGGGAGAGCGGCTCCACCAGGGGCGAGACCGCCCGCAGCAGACCCATCACCTTCTCGCTCACCTCGCGGTAGGCGTGGAAGCGAGGCTGCAGGTAGGCGGCATGGGCACACCTGGCCCTGGCCTCGCGGGTGGACATCGCCGAGCGGACGCCGTACTTGCGGGCCTCGTAGCTGGCCGTGGCGACCACGCCCCGGCCGCCGACGCCACCGACCACGACCGGCTTGCCGCGCAGCGAGGGCTTGTCGCGCTGCTCGACGGAGGCGAAGAACGCGTCGAGGTCGAGGTGGAGGACCGACGCGTGGGACCGCATGAACCCAGAACCTAACCGGCGGCGGGGACAATCGTGGCGTGACCGACACCTCGAGCGCGCCCGCCGCCGCACCTCGCCCCCAGCGTGCGCGGCTCAGCCCGTGGCACTTCGTGGTCTGCTTCGGGTTGATCAGCCTCCTGGCGGACATGGTCTACGAGGGCGCCCGCAGCATCATCGGCCCCTACCTGGCCACGCTCGGCGCCTCCGCGACAGTCGTCGGCCTGGTGGCCGGGGCCGGGGAGTTCATCGGCTACGGCCTCCGGGTGTTCTCCGGGTACGCCGTCGCGCGGGCCCAGCGCTACTGGCTGTGGACCATCCTGGGCTACGCCCTGACGGTGCTCTCGGTGCCCCTCATCGGCGTGACGGGTGCCATGGCCCCGGCGCTCCTGCTCTACGGCTCCGAACGGCTCGGCAAGGCCGTCCGGTCGCCGGCCAAGGACACGCTGCTCTCGCACGCCTCGGCGGCGACGGGTCGGGGCAAGGCGTTCGGCGTCCACCAGGCGATGGACCAGACCGGCGCGCTCATCGGGCCGCTGCTCCTCGCCGCCGTCCTCGCCTGGCATGCCGACGACTACCGGTTGGCCTTCGGCGTCCTCATCGTTCCCGGCGTGCTGGTGCTCGCGCTGCTGGGCTGGCTGCGCCTGCGGGTGCCGGACCCGCGCGCCTATGAGGAGGAGCCGGCGCCGGAGAAGCGCCCCGCCACGCTCCCGCTCGCCGGTGCCGGCGGCCTGCCGGTCCGCTTCTGGCAGTACGTCGGGGTCATCGCCGTGCTCTCCTGCGGCGTCGCCTCCTTCCCCCTGCTGGCCTATCACGCGCAGACGACCGGCCTGGTCTCCGATGCCCTGGTCCCGGTGCTGTTCGCCGTCGCGATGGCGGTCGACGGCGCCAGCGGCCTGCTCGTCGGGCGTTGGTACGACCGGCATGGGCCCGTCGTCCTCCTCGCGGTGCCGGTGGCCGCGGGCCTGGCCGCGATCAGCTTCGCGGACCGGGTGTGGCTGGTGTGGCTGGGCGTGGCGGTCTGGGGCATCGTCAACGGCGTCCTCGACTCGACCGTGAAGGCGGTGGTGACCGAGCTGGTGCCATCGGCGCGGCGGGCGGTGGCGTTCGGCTGGCTGGCGCTGCTGCGCGGGCTCGGGCTCCTCGTCGCGGGCGCGGCCCTGGGCGCTGCCTACGACGCCGGGCGTGGGTGGGCGATCGGGCTCGTGCTGGCCGCCAATGCGCTCGCGCTCCTCGGACTGGCGTCGGTGCTGCCACGCGTCAGGGCGTCCTGAGGCGGGGTCGAGAATCGACCACATCGGTCCACACTGCGGCTTGGGGCATACCCTGTCCACCGCCGGCTGAGGGGCGCTCGCGCCGGTGTCGGCGACGAGCGAGCGTGGCAGGCATGACCACCACGTTCCGCGCCAAGACCCCTGAGGACATCCTCGCCGCCGTTCCCGTCGTGCTCGGCTTCGAGCCGCGAAGCTCGGTCGTGATGCTGACGTTCGGGGCGGCCGCGCCCTTCCATGCCCGCATCGACCTGCCCGCCCGGGGCGATCCCGATGCCGTCGGCGTCCTGAGCGCGACCCTGCTCGCGCCGTGTCACCGCCACCGCGTCGAGCGCGTCCTCTTCGTCCTGTACGACGCCTCAGCGGCCCTCGCGCGCCGGCTGGCCCGCCGCCTGCGCGGCGACTTCGAGGCGTGTGACATCGAGGTCGTGGAGTGTCTGCGCGTCGACGACGGTCGTTGGTTCTGCGCTGAGGGCCGACGTGGCGACGTGCCGGCCGAGGGGGTGCCGTGCAACCCCGGCGCCCATCCGTTCCGGGCGCAGGCGGTGCTCGACGGCCGGGTGACGCTCGGCTCGCGCGAGGACCTGGCGGCCAGCGTCGCGCCCGACGAGAAGGCGATCTCCCGGGTGGAGGCCGCCGTCTCCAGCGCGGCCGTGCTCAGCCCGGATGGGCTCGGCCGACTCTGCCGACAGCACGCCACCGACGGCACCGCGCCCGACGACGCCACCCTGGCGGCGATGCTCCTCACGGTCCAGATCGGCTGCCTGCGCGACGGTGCGTGGGTCTGGCTGACCCGCGAGGCCGCGCCCGGGCACGTCGCGCTGTGGTCGGACGCCGTCCGTCGCGCGCCGGCCGACCTGATGCCCTCGGCCGCCGCGGTCCTGGCCTTCGCCGCCTGGCTCGAGGGCCACGGAGCGCTGGCGTGGTGTGCGCTGGATCGCTGCTTCGCCGAGGATCCCGACCACAGCCTGGGGCGGCTCGTCGCCGACATGCTGGCGGCCGCGCACCCGCCGACCGCGTGGAAGCCCCTGACGGAGGATGGTGACGGCGCCTGGCTCGCGGGCTGAGCCGGTCAACCCGGTGGCCGCCCCGGTGGCAGGCTCGGTCGCCGCCACGACCGCTCCGCGTCAGTGCCCAGATCACGCCACCCGCGCCGGTTCACCGTGGCGAAGACCAGCGGCGCCTCTGCCTCGGCGAACGCCTGCCGCGCCGCCGCATGCCAGGCCGCGTCGACGTCCTGGACCTCCAGGTCGCCGGCCCTGGTCACCCACACCAGCACGGGGGACACCGGCGTCGCGTCCGCGTGAGCGACCCGGTGCCGCATCGCCGCGAGGACATCGGCCCGCAGCGCATGGTCCGCGGCCTCGTCGGGCCACACCGCGTGGACCTCGTGTGGTTGCCCCGGGGTGCCGACGTGGACCAGGGGCAGGTATCGACGGCGTCGCTCGCTGGCGGCGTGCTCGATGACGGCGCGGCGCAGCAGGGTGGCGACGATCCGCTCCGGGCTCGGTCTACGGGGCATGGGCCCAGCGTGCCCCTTCTGGCGCATGGGCGTCGGCGGTCATCCACAGGCTCGCCGCACTGGAGGCGTGCGTCGAGCGGTAGCGTTCCGACGTGGCCGAGCAGCGACGGGAGGCAGGGATGGCGACAGGCACGGCGACGGTGGTGGTCGGGTTCGTCCCCAAGCCCGAGGGCGAGGCGGCGCTCGTCGCTGCCATCGACGAGGTCGGGCTGCGCGGTGGCAGGCTCGTGATCGTCAGCGCCCAACGGGAGGACGAGGGTGACCCGGCATGGGTCGCCCGCATCGAGACCCTCCTGACCTCGGCCCGTCAGCGCCTCGACGACGGCGGCATCGACTACGCCATCCACCAGAGCGTCACCGACGGCGAGGGCGACGCCGCTGACGACCTCGTCCAGACAGCGCGNGAGCACGAGGCGACGCTGATCGTGATCGGCATCCGCCGGCGCACCGCCACCGGCAAGCTCATCCTCGGCACGCAGGCGCAGCGGATCCTGCTCGACGCCCCCTGTCCGGTGTTGGCGGTCAAGCCGGCCTGACCCCGGGCTGCGCCGCGCTCGGCGTGGGAGCATGGGCGCATGCCGTTCCAGATCTGCCAGGACCCCGCTGCCGACCGGGTGCTCGAGGAGTCCCCGTTCGCGCTGCTGGTCGGGATGATGCTCGACCAGCAGTACCCCATGGAGCACGCGTTCCGCGGTCCGGCCAAGGTCCTGCAGCGCTTCGGCACGCTCGACCCGGCCGCGATCGCCGCCGCCGACCCGCAGGAGTTCGCCGCGCTGTGCGCCGTACCGCCGGCGATCCATCGGTTCCCCGGGTCGATGGCCGCCCGGCTGCAGGAGCTGGCGCGCATCGTCGCCGACGACTACGACGGTGATGCCGAGCGCCTGTGGCGCGATGCGGCCTCCGGCGCGGAGCTGCTCAAGCGCGTCCAGGCGCTGCCCGGCTTCGGCAAGCAGAAGGCGCAGATCTTCGTGGCGTTGCTCGCCAAGCAGCTCGGGGTCCGGCCCCCGGGGTGGGAGGAGGCAGTGGGTGCCTACGCCGAGGACGGGTACCGCTCCGTGGCCGACGTCGTGGACGCGGCCTCGCTGCAGAAGGTCCGCGACTTCAAGAAGCAGGCGAAGGCGGCCAAGCGCGCCGAGATGCCGCCCACCGAGGCGCCGGGGGCCTGATCGCACCATCTGTCCCATGGGCCACGCCACACCCTGCCGTGGCACAACCATGCCCAGGGCCGTGGCAGAATGTGAACGCGGCTCTTGACGTATCCGGGCTGTGCCGCGCCCAGAAGCCAGTTCCACGAGAGGTGTCAGTGTCCTCGACCGCACGCAAGATCCCTGCTGAGGTGCTCGCCCACCCCGCCGTCGTGGCGCTGATCGAGCGAGGCACTCCCACAGGGAGCGTGACTCCCGACGAGCTCCGCCGGGCCAGTGAGGAGGCGGCCGTCGAGCCGCGTCACCTCAAGGCCCTGCTCGCGCACCTGAGCACGCTCGGCATCTCGGTCGACCTCGGTGCGCCCGCGGGCCGGGCCGCTGCCGCGGCGTCCAGCCGCAAGGCCACCGCCACCGCGACCGCCAAGCCGGCGAAGAAGGCGGCAGCGAAGAAGGCGGCACCCGCCCCGAAGGCCGCCTCCGAGGACGGCGAGGTGGCTGAAGACGAGGTGCTCGAGGACGAGGTCGACCTCGCCGACCTGGAGATCGACGTCGAGGAGGGCGCCGAGGTCGCCGCCGCGGGCGGCGTCGAGGCCAAGATCGGCCCTGACGGCAAGAAGATCCTCCCCGACATCCCCGACGACCAGTTCGAGAAGGACGTCGTCGCGGACCCGACGATCGCCGAGGACGAGAAGCAGGCCTCCTTCGTGGTCTCGGCGGCCGACGACACCGACGAGCCCGAGCAGCAGGTGATGGTCGCGGGTGCGACCGCCGACCCGGTCAAGGACTACCTCAAGCAGATCGGCAAGGTCCCGCTGCTCAACGCGGAGATGGAGGTCGAGCTCGCCAAGCGGATCGAGGCCGGCCTCTTCGCCGAGGAGAAGCTCGGCAAGGGCGGCAAGCTCAAGCCCCAGGTCCAGGAGGAGCTGGAGTGGATCGCCGAGGACGGTCGGCGCGCGAAGAACCACCTGCTCGAGGCCAACCTCCGTCTCGTCGTCTCCCTCGCCAAGCGCTACACGGGCCGCGGCATGCTGTTCCTGGACCTGATCCAGGAGGGCAACCTCGGCCTCATCCGCGCGGTGGAGAAGTTCGACTACACCAAGGGCTACAAGTTCTCCACCTACGCGACCTGGTGGATCCGGCAGGCGATCACCCGCGCGATGGCCGACCAGGCTCGCACGATCCGTATCCCGGTCCACATGGTCGAGGTGATCAACAAGCTCGCCCGCGTCCAGCGCCAGATGCTGCAGGACCTCGGTCGCGAGCCCACGCCCGAGGAGCTCGCCAAGGAGCTCGACATGACCCCCGAGAAGGTCATCGAGGTCCAGAAGTACGGCCGCGAGCCCATCTCGCTGCACACCCCGCTCGGTGAGGACGGCGACAGCGAGTTCGGCGACCTCATCGAGGACTCCGAGGCCATCGTGCCCGCCGACGCCGTCAGCTTCACGCTCCTCCAGGAGCAGCTGCACGCGGTCCTCGACACGCTGTCCGAGCGCGAGGCGGGTGTGGTGAGCATGCGCTTCGGCCTCACCGACGGTCAGCCGAAGACCCTCGACGAGATCGGCAAGGTGTACGGCGTGACCCGCGAGCGCATCCGCCAGATCGAGTCCAAGACGATGTCCAAGCTGCGTCACCCCAGCCGCTCCCAGGTGCTGCGCGACTACCTCGACTGAGCGAACAGCCCCAGGTCCGACGCCCCGCCACCGCGCGGGGCGTCGGGCATTTCCGGCAGGTCTCAGCCGCCGGCGACCAGCACGACCGCGAGTGCGCACAGGGCCAGGCCGGCTGCCTGGGCGCGGTGGACGCGCTCGCGCAGCACCATCACGGCCAGCAGGACCGTGGCCGCCGGGTAGAGCGAGGCGATGATGCCGGTGATCGCCAGCATGCCCCGATGCGTCGCGGCCAGGAACAGCGTGAGCGCGCTGGCCGCGAGCAGGCCGGTGCTGACCGTGAGCGCGGCGGTCGGGGTGCGAGGGAACCATGCCTCCCGGGCCAGGACGGCGCCCACCACTGCCACCGCCGAGGCGACGAGGAGCTCGAGGGCCACCGGCCAGACGCCGGCGGCCGAGGGTGCCTGGGCGATGGCGGCGAAGCTCAACCCGAAGCCTGTGCCGGCGAGCACCCCGTCCAGCAGGCCGGACCGGTCGTGCCGGGAGGCCGCCCCGGCATCGGCACCCCCGGCGACCAGCCACGTGGCCGGCAGGGCCAGGAGCATGCCCAGCCAGCTGAGCAGCGAGGGCCGATCGCCGAGAGCGACGCCCACGACCGCCGGCACGAGAGCCGCCATGACCCCCGAGACCGGGGCGACCACACCCATCCGGCCTCGCGCGAGTCCGCGGTAGAGACAGAGCACGCCGAGCCCTCCGCCGACGCCGGCGAGGGCACCCCAGCCCGTGCCCGCCCACGAGGGAGGGGTGCGGGCGAGGACCGCGATGAGCGTGAGGGTGACGCCGCCGGCGAGCTGCCCGGTGAACGCGGCGGTCCAGGGGCGGATGCGTGCCGAGAGGACTCCGCCGATGAAGTCGGAGGTGCCGTAGCAAAGGGCCGAGAGAAGGGCGAGCACGATCGCCATCAGGTCACCACGACTCCCACGATCCAGGCTCCCGTGGCGAGGAGTCCCGCCCCCAGGTCGATCAGGATGGACGTCGCCGCCGCCTTCAGGGCCAGCGCGGTGGAGGCGCGCGCCCGGCCGGGGCCCAGCCGGCGCGCCTCCGCGAGGTAGACGCCGAGCACGAACCCGAGCAGCAGCCCCAGGACGGGTACGACGAAGAACCCGACGATCCCGAGCAGTCCACCGACCAACTGCGTCGACAGCGGGATGCCGGCCGCCTTGAGGCCGCGGCCGGGGACGACGTACTTGGCGACGACGCCCGCCGCCACCAGGGCCGCGGCGACGAGGAAGACCACCCAGGCGCTGGTGTCTGACGGGCCGGCCCATGCCCACAGGAGCACCGCCGCGGCGATCAGCACGCTGCCGCCGGGAAGCACGGGCAGCACGATGCCGGCCAGACCCACCACGATCAGCAGGGCGCAGACCACCTCGAGCGAGCTCACAGGCGCAGCCTTTCACGCGTGCGAGCAACGAACACACAGCGGCCCCGGACGTCGTCCGGGGCCGCTGTGCAGGTCGTCGGGTCGCTCAGCGCTCCGAGAGCTTGTGGGTCTCGTCGGTCACGGCGGCGGCGATCTTCTTCAGCTTGTCACCGTGCTCGCGGGCGTGGTGGGCGCAGAAGAGGAGCTCGCCACCGGTCTGGAGCTCCACGCGAAGGTAGGCCTGGGCTCCGCAACGGTCACAGCGGTCCGCGGCGGTCAGCGGAGAGCTGGGGGCAACGGCAGTGGTCACATCGGCCTCATTTCTCGATCTGTCGGTGACTGGTGCAACGTAGCCGGAGCCCCCAAAGATTCCCCAGCCGATGTGTCGCCTGCCACCTTCCATCGGTAGATCTTGCGCTCACCGTAGTCCTGCCGGCCCCGTGAGCGTGGCGGAATGAGCTCACGGGCGTGTCGCGGGTAGATTCGGGAGCCGCAGCACGACCCCGCACGCCCCAGGAGCACGTCATCGCCGAGCACGCTGGCAGCAACACCTACAACGCCGCCCATCTCCTCGTCCTCGAGGGCCTGGAGGCGGTGCGGAAGCGCCCGGGCATGTANATCGGCTCCACCGACACCCGCGGCCTCATGCACTGCGTGTGGGAGATCATCGACAACGGTGTCGACGAGGCGCTCGCCGGCTTCGCCCACCGGGTCGAGGTGACGCTGCACCCCGACGGCTCCGTCGAGGTGTACGACGACGGGCGCGGCATCCCCACCGACAAGGAGCCCAAGACCGGCCTTCCCGGTGTCGAGGTGGTGGCGACCAAGCTGCACGCGGGCGGCAAGTTCGGCGGCTCGTCGTACGCCGCCACCGGCGGCCTGCACGGTGTAGGCCTCTCGGTCGTCAACGCGCTCTCCTCGCGGATGGACATCGACGTCGACCGGTCCCCGACGCGCCAGGGGCTGAGCTTCCAGCGCGGCGTACCGGGCGTGTTCGCCGGCGAGGGACCCGATGCCCCGTTCACGGCCCAGAGCGGGCTGACCCGCAAGGGCGGACGGGTCGCGAAGGGCAGGTCCGGCACGCTGATCCGGTTCTGGCCCGATCGGCAGATCTTCACCAAGGACGCCGGCTACGTCTGGGACGACCTGATCAACCGGGCTCGGCAGACCTCGTTCATCGTGCCGGGCCTGGAGCTCGTGATCCGGGACCTGCGCGTCTCGGCCGCCTCGGGCACCGAGGGCCTGGTCGAGGAGAAGTTCCGTCATGACGGCGGGATCGCGGAGTTCGTCGACTTCCTCGCCCACGACGAGGCGGTCACGCCGATCCTGCGGCTGCAGGGCTCGGACACGTTCACCGAGACGGTGCCGATGCTGGACGACAAGGGCCACATGACGCCCCAGGACGTCGAGCGCGAACTGCTCGTCGACGTGGCGTGCCGGTGGGGGATGGGCTACGACACCGAGGTGCGCTCGTTCGTCAACGTGATCGCCACCCCCAAGGGGGGCACCCACGTCAGCGGCTTCGAGCAGGCCGTCACCCGCACGTTCAACGAGGCGATGAAGGCCTCCCGGGTGCTCAAGGCCAACGACGACGACGTCCTCAAGGACGATGTGCTCGAGGGCCTCACCGCGGTCGTGACGGTGCGGTTGGCGGAGCCGCAGTTCGAGGGCCAGACCAAGGAGATNCTCGGCACGCCCGCGGCCCGCACCGTGGTCCGCAAGGTCGTCGCCGCCGAGCTGAAGAAGTTCCTCACCTCCACCAGGGCCGCCGACAAGGCGGTGGCCAAGCGCGTGATGGAGAAGGTGTACGGCGCCGCCCGCACCCGCCTCACGCTGCGCCAGCAGAAGGAGACCCAGCGCCGCAAGAACGCGCTGGAGTCCTCCTCGCTGCCGGCCAAGCTGGCCGACTGCCGGTCCAACGACAACGACCGCACCGAGCTGTTCATCGTCGAGGGTGACTCCGCGCTCGGGACGGCGAAGATGGCGCGCAACTCCGAATTCCAGGCGCTGCTGCCGATCCGGGGTAAGATCCTCAACGTCCAGAAGGCCTCGGTCGGCGACATGCTGAAGAACACCGAGTGCGCCTCGATCATCCAGGTCGTCGGCGCGGGATCGGGCCGCACGTTCGACCTGGAGGCCCGCCGCTACGGTCGCATCATCTTCATGGCCGACGCCGACGCCGACGGCGCCCACATCCGCACGCTGCTGGCGACGCTGTTCATGAAGTACATGCCCGACCTGATCCAGGCCGGCCGCGTCTACTCCGCCGTACCGCCGCTGCATCGCATCGAGCTGTCCAACCCGAAGAAGGGCATGGACAAGTACGTCTACACCTACTCCGACGACGAGCTGCAGCGCAAGCTCGCCGAGCTGAAGAAGCGCAACATCAACTGGAAGGACCCGGTGCAGCGGTACAAGGGCCTGGGCGAGATGGACGCCGACCAGCTGTCCGAGACGACGATGGACCCGCGGCACCGCACCCTGCGTCGCCTCACCATCGACGACGCCGAGGCCGCCTCGCAGGTCTTCGAGCTGCTGATGGGCTCCGACGTGGGTCCGCGCAAGGAGTTCGTGATCGCCGGCGCCTACGAGGTCGACGCGGACGCGATCGACGCCTGAGCGGGGTGCCGACGGGCGAGGGTGATCTCGGTGTCGCCGGGCCAGTCCCAGAACCGGCCTGACGGGCTCCGGGCCGTGAGCAGCGCGCGCAGGTCGCTGACGAAGTCATCGAGCCGCTCGCCGAGCAGGTACGGCGAGGCGTAGGACATCGACAGGACGCCGGCGATCACGCCCTCGACGTCGCGCACGATGTCGGTGCGGCCGGGTGCACGCAGGATCTGCGGGACGCCGAAGCGGGAGCGGGCGATCGTCGCCTCGAACGGCTCGGCGACGTAGTCGGCGACCGGACGGGCTCCTGAGCGAAGCTCGCCGGTATAGGCCACCACCAGGGCGCGGATGTCGTCGTGCGGGATCGGCGGCTCGCCCGGGCCGTCGCTCGACGGCTGCGTCCAGTCGTGGGTGATGAGCACCAAGGCCCCGCCAGGCTCGAGGAGGTCATAGACGGCCTCCGCCACCGCGAGCCGGTCGACACGGTGGAACGACTGCCCGAACGCCACGACGCGTGCCGGCGGCAGGTCGAGCCGCGCCAGCTCCTCGGCGGTGGCCCCGAGGAACACCGCGTCGAACGCGGCCAGGTTGGCGCGCGCGTGCGCAAGCATGTCGGGGTCGGGTTCCACCACGACGACCCGCTCGAAGAGCCCGCCCAGCGCCAGCGAGACCGACCCCGGGCCGGCGCCGACATCCACCAGGACGCCAGCACCGTCGAGCCCCAACGCGGTGGTGAGCACCTCGGCGAGCTCGGCCGAGTAGGGCGGTCGCCCCCGCAGGTAGTGGGCGGCGGTGCCGCGGAACTGGCTGGCGTCGTACTCCACCAGACCATCATGCTGAGAGAATCGGGCCGTGGACCAGAAAGCGCGCCGCGCGATCATCACCAAGGTGCTCAAGGCGGCCGGGGCGAAGCCGCGCAAGGGTCACCTGCGCCTCCAGGCCGGCGACCTGTTCTGGTACGTCGACGTCCGTGCCGACTCACCCGCTCCCGGTGCTTCCCTGACCTTCGAGGTCGGGGCGTGGCTGCCCGCGGCCGGGCCCGAGCCGGAAGGCGGCGCGGTCGACTGCCCGCTGCTCGCCGACGTACCCGTGGGCACGGACGCGCGCGCGGCCACCGACGCCCTCGTCGAGGTGGTCGCGCCGGTGGGGTCGACGCAGGCGCTGCGGCGGCTCATCGATGACGAGGCGCTGCCAGGTGCTCTGGTGGATCGCCGGCTGCGGTCGGTGTTGGACGGCTGAGGCCGGGACACCGGCCGGATCAATCCGTGACGGTCAGCTGCCCTCGCGCACCTCGTGGATCTCGTCGGCGACCAGGCCGTGCGCCTTGCGGTGCACCTCGTTGGCCGCCTCCGGGTTCGGGGCGTCGACGAGGCAGAAGATCGTGCCGTTCGCCTCGTCGACCCAGTAGCTGCGATAGGTGACGTCGAACTCGTCCTGGGTCGCCACATCGGCGGCATGGGCCTTCGCGACATCGTCGAGGCTGACCTCGCCGACGTGATGGACATCCATATAGAGCGGCATGAGGGCACCGTAGGCCGATTCGAGGGTCAGCGAGCGGCCCGCCGGATCACTTACCGCGATCAGGGGATCGGGCCGGCTCCAGCCGCACCACGATCGACTTGGACGTCGGAGTGTTCGACTCATCCGCCACCGAGTCCAGCGGCACGAGCACATTGGCCTCGGGATAGTACGTCGCCGCACAGCCGACGCTGGTGGGATACGCCACGACCCGTAGGCCGCGCAGCCGCCGGTCACGGCCATCCGGCGGGACGGAGACCAGGTCGACCAGCTGCCCCTCGGCGAGGCCGAGCGAGCTCACGTCCGAGGGGTTGACGAAGACCACGTTGCGACCGTGCTTGATGCCGCGATAGCGGTCGTCGTACCCGTAGATGGTGGTGTTGAACTGGTCGTGCGACCTNAGGGTCTGCAGCAGCAGGTGNCCCGGNGGCACCTCGAGGTGCTGCAGCGGATTGGCGGTGATGCGGCCCTTGCCCGTCGCGGTCTTGAACGTCAGGGAGTCGCGGGCGCCGTTGGGCAGCTGGAAGCCGCCCGGATGCTGCACCCGCTCCTCGAAGGCGTGGAATCCGGGAACCACGTGCGCGATGTGACGGCGGATGACCGCGTAGTCCTCGGCCATGGCGCGCCAGTCGATGCCGTCGGGTTCGGAGCCGAAGAGCGCCTCGCCGATCCCGCAGATGATCTGCACCTCGCTGCGCAGGTGCGGCGAGCCGGGCAGGAGGCGCCCGCGCGAGGAGTGCACCATGCTCATCGAGTCCTCGACAGTGACGAACTGCTCTCCGGCCGGCGTCACGTCGCGCTCCGTGCGACCCAGGCAGGGCAGGATCAGCGCCTCGCGGCCATGATGCAGGTGGGACCGGTTGAGCTTGGTCTGAACGCCGATCGTCAGACCCACCTGCTCCATCGCCGCGGTCGCGACCTCGGTGTCCGACATCGCCACCGGGAAGTTGCCGCCCAGCGCCATGAAGACGTCGACCTCGCCGGCACGCATCGCGCGCACCGACCCCACCGCGTCGTGCCCATGCTCGCGCGGCGGGTCGAAGCCGAACTCGTCGCGGAGCGCGTCGAGGAAGGTGTCGGGCATCTGCTCCCAGATGCCCATGGTCCGATCGCCCTGGACGTTGCTGTGCCCGCGGATCGGTGCCGCCCCGGCGCCGGGGCGCCCGACGTTGCCGCGCAGGAGCAGGAAGCTGGCGATCTCACGGATCGTGGGCACCGAGTGCTTGTGCTGGGTCAGGCCCATCGCCCAGCAGACGATGACCCGGTCGGCGGCCTCGACGTCGTCGGCGAGCGCTTCGATGTCAGTACGCCGCAGCCCGCTCAGCGCCTCGATCTCGGCCCAGTCCAGCGCCGCCCACGTCTGCGCGGCGACATCGAACCCGTCGGTGTAGCGCTCGATGAAGTCGCGATCGATCGCCCCGCGCTCCACCAGCACCTTGTTCACGCCGGCGAACAGCGCCTGGTCGCCCCCGAGCCGCACCGAGAGGTGCTTGTCGGCGATCTTGGTGCCGACGCCGGACAGGCCGCGCGGGGTCTGCGGATTGCGGAAGCGCATCAATCCCGCCTCGGGCAGGGGGTTGATCGAGACGATCCGCGCGCCACGCTTCTTGGCGTCCTCCAGTGCGGAGAGCATGCGCGGGTGGTTGGTGCCGGGGTTCTGGCCGGCGATGAGGATCAGCCGGGACTCGAACGCGATGTCGTCGTACGTCACGGTGCCCTTGCCGACGCCCAGGGTCTGCGTCAGCGCCGTACCGGACGACTCATGGCACATGTTGGAGCAGTCGGGCAGGTTGTTGGTGCCGAGCCGGCGGGCGAGCAGCTGATAGAGGAAGGCGGCCTCGTTGGAGGCCCTCCCGCTGGTGTAGAACACCGCCCGGTCCGGGGAGGCCATCGCACGCAGCCGGTCCGCCACGAGGCCGAACGCCGCCTCCCAGCTGATCGGCTCGTAGTGGGTGCCGCCGGGCGGCAGGTACATCGGCTCGGTCAGCCGGCCCTGGTGCTCGAGCCAGTGGTCGTCGTGCTCGAGCAGGTCGGCGACGGAATGCGCGGCGAAGAAGTCGGCGTCGACCCGTTTGCGGGTGGCCTCCCACGCCACCGCCTTCGCGCCGTTCTCGCAGAACTCGGCGGCCTTGCGCCGATCCGGGTCCGGCCAGGCGCAGGAGGGACAGTCGAAGCCGTCGACATGGTTCATCTTCAGCAGCGTCTGCGCGGCACGCTTGGGACCCATCTCGTCCATCGCGTACTTCATCGACCAGTAGATGCCCGGCAGACCGACGGCCGCACGCTCCGGCTCGTCGACCTCGGGCTCAGCATCCGAGCGCTGATCCGTCATGGCTTCGACAGTACCCCCGAGAGGGCGGGCGGTACCGTGACCTCATGGGGGTGCTGACGTGGCGGTGATGACGACCCGGCGCGCCATCGTCCGGCGCGGCGTGGCAGGCCCCGACGATCTCGCGGTCGAGGCGCCGCTGGTGCTCGCCCTCGCGGGCGAGGCGATCGCCACGCTGATGCGCACGCCCGGCCACGACCTCGAGCTCGCCGCCGGCTGGCTCACCGTCGAGTCGGGCGTGCAGCACAGCAGCGACATCGTGCAGATGCGCACCTGCCGCGAGGACGACACCGACCGGGTCCACATCACGCTCGCGCCGGGCGTCGCGCCGCCCAGGCCCCGCGCCTTCGTCACCTCCGCCGCGTGCGGCGTGTGCAGCGCCGACGTGCTTGACCTGGCGCCGCTGCGCCGGGCCTCGCCGTACCCTCCGGGATGGCGAGTACGCCGCGACGGCCTCGTCGCCATGCCCGACGCTCTGCGTGCCCGCCAGCGTGCCTTCGACCGGACCGGCGGAGTGCACGCCGCCGCGCTCGCGGCCGCTGACGGAACGCTGCGGCACGTGTTCGAGGACGTCGGCCGACACAACGCGGTGGACAAGGTGATCGGCCGGGCGCTCCTCGACGGCCTGCTGCCGGCCTCGGGGCACCTCCTGGTCGTCAGCGGGCGGGTGTCCTTCGAGATCGTCCAGAAGGCTGTTGCCGCGTCGGTGGCCGGGATCGTCGCCGTCTCCGCGCCCTCCTCGCTCGCCGTGGACCTCGCGCGCGAGCACGGTCTGCTGCTCGCCGGCATGGTCCGGCACGGCGATCTCAACCTCTACGCCGGTGAGGCGCTGGTCGACTGACGCCGATCGCCGGCTCGCCGGCTCGCCCGCTCGTCGGCTCGGCGGCGGCGGTTTTGACCCCCAGGGGTCAAGACCGCCAAGCCGCACCTCAGCCCCGCGGGCGCCAGCGCTTCCACAGCGCGTCGGCCTCGGCGCGCACCTTGTCCTCGTGCTCGAGCCACACGTGCGCGGTGATCTCGCCCTCGGAGGCCGCCACGACCTCGGCGCGCAGCGTCACCGGCTCCTTCAGCGGGGCGGGGCGGCGGTAGCGGACGTCCAGACCGGCGGTGACGTAGGGGAGTGGCGCGTCACCGAGGGCACGCCACCCGCGCCGGTCAGCGGTGTCCACCACGGCCGCGGCGCTGTGGCAGTCCAGGACGGTTCCGATGATGCCGCCGTTGAGGTAGCCGATCCCGTTGTCGTGCTCGGGCCAGGGCAGGAACCGGGCGACGTACTGATCCCCGTCGGAATAGCTCTGCAGTCGCAGGCCGCGCTCGTTGGCCTGCCCGCAGCCGAAGCAGGTCAGCGTCGGATAGAGCCGCTCCTGGATGGAGGGACCCGACTCAGGCGGCACGCTTGAGAAGCCCGCTGTCGACGTCGTAGATGAAGCCCGCCACCTTGACCGTGTCGGGGATCAGCGGGTGCGACTTGACCTTGTGCACGTCCTCGCCGAGGGCACGGACCTGGTCGTCGATCACGTGGATCGGCTGCCATGAGGCATCGACGCCGGCGGAGGCCTCCACCCGGGCGCGCAGGTCGGCCTCGCTGTTCGAGGCGACCGCGCAGCGGGTGTGCGGGACCACCAGGATGCGCTGGACGTTGAGCAGGTGGACGCCGAGGACGAGGGCCTCCATCGCCGCCTCGGTGACCCGGCCACCGGGGTTGCGGAAGATCTTGGCGTCGCCGGGCTTGAGACCGACCATCCCGAGCGGGTCGATCCGGGAGTCCATGCAGGTGACGAGGGCCACACCCGCACGGGCGATGCCGTCGAAGCCGCCGTACTTGAAATCGGAGGCGAACTCGGCGTTCGCGGCGAGGAGGTCGTCGAAGTCAGCGTCGGAGTCAGCGTGAAAGTCGGCCATGACCTGGAGGTTAGCCGAGCCCGCGAAGTGCCTCGCGGGTGTCCACCTCCCGAGTCGGCGCGCCGCTCAGCAGGCCCACCGCGAGCAGGCCGCCGACGACCGCGACGACCGCGGCCCAGCCGAACCCGGTGTGCTCCTGGGCGATGCCGGCCGCCTGGAGCATCCGCTCGTAGGCGTCGCACATGCCGTGCCCGCCGCAGACCCGGCTCATCGGCGGCAGGTCGCCCTGGGCCGCGTAGTAGTGCCGCAGGCCGAGGGTGGTGAGGGCGGAGATGCCCACCAGCATCCCGACCATCCGCGCCACGACGACCAGGGAGCTGGCCAGGCCGTGGATCGCGGCATCGGTGCTGGCGAGCACCGCGGCGTTGACCGGCGCGAGGACCAGTCCGAACCCGAGGCCGGCGAGGAGCAGTGGCACTGTCGCCGTCGCCGAGCGGAGGGCGTCTACGTCCCACCGCGCCATCCAGGCCAGTCCGAGCGCGGCGAGGGCGAGCCCGACGGCGGCGACCACGCCTGCCGGCAGGCGCCGGGTCAGCCAGCCACCGGCGACCGCGCCGATCGGCAGCGCCACCAGGAAGCGCACCAGCACCAGCGCGGCCTTGAGCTGGCTGTCGGGGTAGACGGTGGTGCGCGCGAAGAGGGGTACGTCGATGAGCGCGGCCACCAGTGCTGCGCCCACCAGCAGGCTGACCAGCACCGAGCCCCACGCCGCCCTCGGTCGCAGGGCGCTCCTGGGAACCAGCGGTCGGGCAGCGCTGCGTTGACGCAGCACGAAGGCCAGGAGCGCGAGCGCGCCGCCGAGCAGGTACCAGCCGCCCTGGGCGGAGACCGCCTGCACCTGCGGGTCGGCCGTCGCGAACGCCAGGATCACTCCGCCCAGCGCGACCGCCAGCAACAGGGCGCCCGGGAGGTCGACCTCGGCGAGGTCGGCCGACCAGCCGCGGACGTCGACCAGCGGCCGCCGTGCGAACGTGCACCGCGCCGCGAACAGGACGACACCGGTGATGCAGGCGAGCCCGAGCGGGGTCGCCCAGCGGCTGTCACCCGCCACCGGGATGTACAGCTCCCCCCAGGTGAGGTCGCGCATCATCGCGGTCGGCTCGACGAACACCAGCGCTCCGGCGACCGCGACGATGAGGAGCAGCAGGACGCCGAGGACGTCGGGACGGGGGCCGGAGGGACGCAGGCGGGAGGGACGGGGGTCGGAGGGGCGCGAGATGCCGGCGACGCGCTGCCCGGCGATCGGAGCCTCACCCCGCTGCAGCGCGACTGCCAGGACGACGCCGACGATCAGGTTCACGCCGAAGATCGCGCGCCAGTCCGCGACGGCGAGGATGACCGCTCCGGCGAGCGGGCCCAGCAGGGAGCCGGCCTCCTGGACCGCTGACACGATGCCGAGCGGCACCCCGCGACGCTCGACCGGATAGAGGTCGGCCACGAGCGCCAGGGTCGCCGGCACGAGGGCACCGCCGCCGAGACCCTGCAGGAACCGGCCCGCGATCATCGGCCCGATGCCGTACGCGAGCGCGGTGAGCAGCGAGCCGAGGGAGAACACCACCAGCCCCGCGACAAGCACCGGCACCCGGCCGCGGCGGTCCGCGACGCTGCCGATCAGCGGGAGCATGGCGACGTACCCCAGCAGGAAGGCCGAGACGATCGGCGCCGCCTGCTGCAGCTGCTCGACCGAGAGACCGACACCGGCCATCATGTCCGGCAGGGCGAGCACGACGACGTAGGTGTCGGCCGCCGCGAACGCGACGGCGACCGCCGCGAGCGCGAGCAGCCGCTGCGGCCGGATCGGTCTCACGGCTTGGTGATCGTCTTCGTCACGCCGTAGCTGTCCAGCGTCACGGTGTACGTCGAGGCCTGCTGGTCGGCGCCGTAGAAGCGTCCGTGCATCGTGGCCTGCTCGAGGCGGTGCGCGGCATCGATGGTGTAGGTGACGGCGAAGGTCCCCGAGGCGCTGGAGATGATCGAGGCGACCGCCGAGGCGGGCAGCGTCCCGGTGTAGGTCGTCAGGACGTCCTTGTTGTCCTTGCCGCCCCGCACGCTGCCCTTGCTGCGCAGGCCGGTGGTCGCGGTGAGCAGATGCGACATGCCGTTCCGCGGGTCGATGAGCGTGGCCGGATCCGGGACGCCGTACTGCGCCGGGTCGATCTCCTGCCAGGTGATCGTCAGCGGAAGCTTGGCGTAGACCTTGCCGCCCACCGCCACCACCGGGACCTGGGGCGTGGCGCCCATGACTCGCACGGTGATCGTGCCGTCGAACGCCGGCGCGCGGGTCAGGGTGCCGTCGGCGCCGACGAGGACGTCGCCGTCGGGCAGATCGCCGGCTTCGAGGTGGAGGTGCACGCCCTTGGTGGTGTCGAGGTTGTGCTTGGCGAGCGCGATCACCTTGTCGGGTGCGAGCTTCACCGTGTCGGTGCCGCCCCCACCGCAGCCGCTGAGGACGAGCGCGACGGTGGCGAGGACGACCGCGACCGGTGAGGTACGACGCGAGCTGGGCACGGAACTCAGCCTTCCACAGCCGGGCCACCGACGAGCGAGCTCGCCGGACCCGCGCAGGCGTCGATCGGCTGTCCGAGCGGTACGCCGGAGCCGTCGCGGCGGCCATCGGCCGTCGGCAGCTCGATCGGTGCGCCGCTGCTGGCGGCGGCACGGGCCGGCGCCGGGCCGGCCCAGGCGAAGATCAGCGTGTCCTCACCCTTGAGGTAGCGGTGGCAGCGGACGCCGCCGGTGGCCCGGCCCTTCGCGGGATACTCGGTGAACGGCGTGACCTTGACCGAGCCGGTCTCGGTGCCCGGCAGCGCTGTCGAGGCACCGGCGGCTGTCACGACGACCGCCCCCTCGGTGCCGGTGGGGTCGAACGCACCGAAGAAGACCACCTTGGACCCGTGCGCGACGCGGACCCCGGCGATGCCGCCGCCGGAGCGGCCCTGCGGCCGGACCTGGTCGGCGCCGAAGTGCAGGAGCTGGGCGTCGGAGGTTACGAAGCAGAGGGTCTCGGTGCCGGTGCGCAGCTGCACCGCGCCCACCACCTCGTCGCCGTCCGCGAGCCGGATCACCTCCCACTCGTCCTTGCCGAGCACCTCGGGGTTGACCCGCTTGACCGTGCCCAAGCGCGTGCCGAGGGCCAGGCCCGGCCCGTCGGTGATGAGGCTGCACAGTCCCAGCGCGCGCTCGCCGGGCTCCAGCGACAGCAGCGCCGAGAGCGGCAGCCCGCCCTGGAGGTTCGGCTCACCAGCCGTCGGCGGGATCGCGGGCAGGTCGAGCACGCCGAGGCGCACCAGCCGGCCGCGTGAGGTGAGGACGCCGATGTCACCGCGGGCCGTCGTCGCGACCGCCGAGACGATGACGTCGTGGCCGGCGCGACCCCCGCCGGTCGGCAAGGGCTCGTCGCTCTGCGTGCGGGCGAGCAGGCCGGTCGAGGACAGCAGCGCGAAGCACGGGTCGTCGGCCACCTCCAGCGGCGTCGAGGCGGCGGACGTCGTCGTACCGGCCGAGGACAGCAGGACGGTGCGACGCGGGGTGCCGTAGGTCTTGGCCACCTCGGCCAGCTCGTCGGAGACGACCTTGCGCAGCAGGGTGTCGTCGCCCAGGATCGCGTCGAGCTCCTCGATCGTGCGCTGCAGCTCGGACTGCTCCTTCTCCAGCTCGATCCGGGAGAAGCGGGTCAGGCGGCGCAGCGCCATGTCGAGGATGTACTCCGCCTGAAGCTCGGAGAGGTCGAACACCGACATCAGCCGCTCCTTGGCGGCGGCCGCGTTGTCGCTGGAGCGGATCAGCTGGATGACCTCGTCGATGTCGATGATGGCCAGCAGCAGGCCCTCGACGAGGTGGAGCCGGGCGGCGGCCTTGTCCCGGCGGAACTGGCTGCGCCGGCGTACGACCTCGTAGCGGTGGCCGAGGAAGACCTCCAGCAGCTCCTTGAGCCCGAGCGTGCGCGGCTGCCCGTCGACGAGCGCGACGTTGTTGATCCCGAAGGAGTCCTCCAGCGGGGTCTGCTTGTACAGCTGCTCCAGGAGCGCCTCGGGGATGAAGCCGTTCTTGATCTCGATGACCAGCCGGGTGCCGTTGGACTTGTCGGTGAGGTCGGTGAGGTCGCTGATGCCCTGCAGCTTCTTGGCCTGCACCAGCTGCTTGATGCGCTCCATCACCTTCTCGGTGCCCACGCCGTAGGGCAGCTCGGTGACCACGATGCCCTTGCGCCGGCCGACCGGCTCGATGCGCGCTGTCGCCCGGATCTTGAACGTGCCGCGACCGGTCTCGTAGGCGTCGCGGATGCCCTCCAGGCCCACGATCGTGCCGCCGGTGGGCAGGTCGGGGCCGGGGATGAACCGCATCAGCTCCTCCAGGCTCGCGCCGGGATGCATGATCAGGTGTCGGCAGGCGGCCACGACCTCGATGAGGTTGTGGGGCGCCATGTTGGTGGCCATGCCCACCGCGATGCCGGAGGTGCCGTTGACCAGCAGGTTCGGGATGGCGGCCGGCAGCACGCTCGGCTCGAGCTCGCGGGAGTCGTAGTTCGGCCGGAAGTCGACGGTGTCCTCGTCGATGCTCGCGGTCATCGCGACGGCGGGGGGAGCCATCCGGCACTCGGTGTAGCGCATGGCCGCGGCACCCGAGACGCCGTCGGGGGAGCCGAAGTTGCCGTGCCCGTCGATCATCGGCAGCCGCATCATCCACGGCTGCACCAGCCGCACCAGCGCGTCGTAGATGGCGCTGTCGCCGTGCGGGTGCAGCCGGCCCATCACCTCGCCGACGACGCGGGCGCTCTTCACGTGGCCGCGGTCGGGCAGCAGCCGCATGTCGTTCATCGTGTAGAGGATCCGACGCTGCACGGGCTTGAGCCCGTCGCGCGCGTCGGGGAGCGCGCGGGAGTAGATGACGGAGTAGGCGTACTCCAGGAAGGAGCTGCGCATCTCGTCGCCCACGTCGATGTCGAGGATGTGCTCCTCGAAGTCGTCGTCGGGGAGCTCCTGCTGGGTCTTGCGGCCGGCCATGTGGGCATTCTCCCGTAGATTGGCGCCGTGACCTCGCAGGACGCACCGCTCTTCCCCGCGCACTGGGCCGCGGACGTCCTGCTGCGTGACGGGCGGACCGCGCACATTCGGCCGGTGAGCGCCGACGACAAGGACCTGTTGGTCGAGTTCTACGCCCGCGTCTCGGACCAGTCGAAGTACTACCGCTTCTTCTCGCCGATGCCGAACCTGTCCGAGCGCGACGTCGCGCGCTTCACCGAGGTCGACTACGTCGAGCGGGTCGCGTTCGTGCTGACGCTGCGCGGGCGGATGATCGCGATCGGCCGCTACGACGTCGTCCGCACAGGCGAGGCCGAGGTCGCGTTCCTGGTGGAGGACGCCTACCAGGGCCGCGGCATCGGCCAGCTGCTGCTGGAGCACCTCGCCCAGGCGGCTCGCGAGCGCGGGATCAACAAGTTCATCGCCGAGGTGCTGCCCGACAACCACCGGATGATCCAGACGTTCCGCGACGCCGGCTACAAGGTGGCCAGCGGCTACGAGGACGGCGTGATCTCCCTGGAGTTCCCCATCGAGGTCACCGACACCGCCATCGGGGTGCTGGCAGCGCGCGAGCACGAGGCCGAGGCCGCCTCGATCCACCGGTTCTTCAACCCCGGCTCGGTCGCGATCATCGGTGCCTCGCGCCGTCAGGAGACGGTCGGCCAGGTACTGGTGCGCAACCTCGTCACCGGTGACTTCACCGGCCGCGTGTACGTCGTCAACCCCAACACGACCGCCGTGAGCGGCATGCCGGCGTACAAGTCGGTCGCGGAGATCCCCGGCGAGGTGGACGTCGCCATCGTGGCGGTGCCGGCCGAGGCGGTGCAGGAGGTGGTGCTGGACTGCGCGGCCAAGGGCGTGCACGGCCTGGTCGTCATCTCCAGCGGCTTCGCCGAGACCGGCGACGAGGGCCGCCGGCGACAGCGCCGCCTGGTCGGCCTGTCCCGCTCCTACGGGCTGCGCCTGATCGGGCCCAACGCGCTCGGCATCATCAACACCGACCCGCAGGTCTCGATCAACGCCTCGCTGGCGCCACTGATGCCGCCCCGCGGCCGCGCCGGCTTCTTCTGCCAGTCCGGCGCCCTGGGCAGCGCGATCCTGGAGAAGGTCAACAACCGGGGGCTCGGCCTGTCGACGTTCGTCAGCGCCGGCAACCGTGCCGACGTCTCCGGCAACGACCTCCTGCAGTACTGGGAGGAGGACGACTCCACCGAGGTCGTGATGATGTACCTGGAGTCCATCGGCAACCCGCGCAAGTTCTCCCGCATCGCCCGCCGGGTCTCGCTGCGCAAGCCGATCGTCGCCGTGCGCTCGGGCCGCACCACCCAGGGCGTGCCGATGGGGCAGATGGTGCGCCGGATCTCCGCGCCTCCCCAGGCCGTCGACGCGATGTTCAAGCAGGCCGGCATCATCCAGGTCGACACGCTCGAGGACATGTTCGATGTCGCCCAGCTCCTCGCCCACCAGCCGCTGCCGCGCGGACGACGGGTGGCGATCGTCGGCAACTCCGATGCGCTGGGGCTGTTGGCCGCCGATGCCGCCGTCGGCGTCGGCCTCGCGGTCAACAAGCAGGTCGCGTTGCCAGCGGAGCCCAGCGCCGAGGAGTTCGAGGACGCTCTCGATGCCGCGATCGACGACCCGGACGTCGACGCCGTGGTCGCCGTCTACATCCCGCCGCTGAACGTCTCCGGTGAGGAGATCGCGAACGTGCTGGCCGCGGTCGGCGAGCAGTCGGACAAGCCGCTGGTCTCCTCCTTCCTCGGTGCCGAGGGCGTGCCCGAGCTGCTGCGCGTCCCGGACGTGGCCGGGTCGACCGCTGGACGTGGCTCGGTGCCCTCCTACAGCTCGGTGGAGTCGGCGGTCAGGGCGCTGGCCCGCGTTGTCGAGTACGCCGTCTGGCTCCGCACGCCGGACGGGCCGCCGGATCCAGCCGACGAGGTCGACGTGCTCGCGGCGCGCCGGCTCGTCACCAGGGTGCTGGCCGAGCGTCCGGACGGTGGTGACCTGGACGCGGCGGAGGTCAGCGAGCTGCTTGCGGCGTACGGCGTCGACGTCTGGCCGGCCCGTCCGGTCACCACGGCGGAGGAGGCTGTCGCGGCAGGTGCCGAGATGGGCTGGGACGTCGTCCTCAAGGCGACGGCGCATCACCTGCGCGAGCGGCCCGACCAGGCTCACGTCGTGCCCCACATCGCCAACGCCGCCGAGATGCAGGAGGCCTGGCGCTTCCTCGTCGACGTGGTCGGCGACCCGGTCGAGACCGGCTTCGTGGTGCAGCGCAACGCGCGTCCCGGCGTACCGATCGCGATCCGGACCAGCGAGGACTCGCTCTTCGGGCCGGTGGTCTCCTTCGGCATGGCCGGCCCGCTCTCGGAGCTGGTGGGGGACCGGTCGTTCCGGATCCCGCCGCTCTCACGGCGCGACGCCGCGGCGATGGTGCGGGAGGTGAAGGCCGCCCCGCTGCTCTTCGGCTACCGCGGGGCCGAGGTCGTCGACGTCGCCGAGGTCGAGCGCCTCATCCGCCGCGTCGCCCAGTTGCAGAACGATCTGCCGCAGATCAGTGCTCTGGAGCTCGGCCTGGTGCTGGTCGGCCTGGAGGGGGCGGCGGTGCTCAATGCCTCCGCCCGCGTGGATCCGGTCGACGACCCGCGGTCGGACTGGTTCGTCCGTCGGCTCAACGCCCCCGCCTCCGACACGCTGCCCGGCTGAGATCCGCGCGGGTGAGAGACTGCCTCCATGAGCTTCACTGAGGTCGATCAGAGCCGTGAGCTGCGCGCCGCCATCGAGCGCACCGGCTACTACCCCGACGTGGTCTTCGACGGCGTCGCGACGGCTGTCGCCGGTGAGCATGTGGTCGCCTTCTTCGTCCACCACGAGCCGACGTTCGAGCACGACGAGGTACGCCGCCACCTCAGCGTGCTGGTCCTCACGCCGAGCCGGCTGATCCTGGCCCACACCGACGAGCACGCGGGCGACGACCTGCTGCCCGAGCCCTACACCTCGACCTCGACCGAAGCCGTCTCGATCAGCGCGGTCAAGTCCGTGGTGGTCACGCGCATGGTCGCCAACCCGACCAAGGGACCGGGGCGTCCGGCGGAGGCGGTGCTGACGATCGGCTGGGGTGCGGTGGGACGGCTCGACCTGGAGCCGGCCGGCTGCGCCGACCCCGACTGCGACGCCGACCATGGCTACACCGGCTCGCTGTCCTCGGACGACTTCTCGCTGCGCGTGTCAGCGGCGGCCGACGGAGCCGATGCCGTCAGCGGCCTGCTGACCTTCGCCGAGTCGCTGTCCGCCCGCACCGGGCGCGCGTGAGCGGGTGCGCGTGACGACCCGGATCGACCCCAGCTTCGTCGCGCCCGCGTACGCCGGGCGCTCGCTCGGCGACGTGGTGCCCGCCATCGCCGCCGCGCTCGGCTGTGGCGGCGACCCCGCCCGCCTCGAGCTGCCCCCGGCCCCGGCGTACATCGTGATGCTCGTCGACGGTCTCGGCGCCCGCCTGCTGGAGCGCTACGCCCACGCCGCGCCGTTCCTGTCCTCGCTGCTGCAGCACTCCGAGCCGGGCACTGCCGGCGTGCCGTCGACCACGGCGACCAGCCTGACCTCCTTCGGGACCGGGCTCACGCCGGGTTCGCACGGCCTGGTCGGCTACACCTCCCGGATCCCCGGCACCGAGCACCTGCTCAACGCGCTGCAGTGGCCCAAGGAGATCGACCCGGTCGAGTGGCAGCCGAACGTCACGGCGTTCCAGCACCTGGCCGACGCCGGCGGCAGTGCGACGGTGGTGAACAAGCGCGAGTTCAAGGGGTCGGGTCTGACGGTGGCGGCGCACCGCGGTGCCGAGTTCGTCGGGGCCGACAAGGTGGGGGAGCGGATCGCCGCGACGGTCGAGGCGTCCGCGCAGCCCCGCTCCCTGACCTACCTGTACGACGGGGACCTGGACTGGACCGGTCACCGGCACGGGGTCGCCTCGGCCTCGTGGCTGCAGCAGCTGGCGATGATCGACGCGGAGGCCGAGCAGTTGCGCGACGCGCTGCCGCACGCGACCCGGCTGCTCGTGGTGGCCGACCACGGCATGATCGACTCCCCGCCCGAGCACCGCATCGACGTCGACGAGCGGCTCGAGCTGCGCTCCGGGGTCGCGCTGCTGGGTGGCGAGGCGCGCTTCCGCCACCTCTACTGTGCTCGCGGCGCGGTCGCCGATGTCGTCGCGACCTGGCGGGAGGTCCTCGCCGACAAGGCGGAGGTGCTCACCCGGGATGACGCGATCGCCCGGGGCTGGTTCGGCCCCGTCGTACCCGGGGTGCTGCCGCGGCTCGGGGATGTCGTGGTCGCCTCCTGCGACGACTACGCGGTCGTCTCCACCACCGACTTCCCCTACGAGAACACCCTGGTCGGCCTGCACGGCTCGTTGACCGCCGACGAGATGCTGATCCCGCTGCTGGTCTCCTAGGATTCCGCGGTGGCTTCGCTGACCTTCTTCACCGGCCCGATGGACTCGGGCAAGAGCACCCTGGCTCTCCAGACGAACCACAACCGGGAGGCGCGCGGCCTCCACGGGCTGATCTTCACCGCTCACGACCGCGCCGGTGCCGCCATGGTGTCCTCGCGGCTGGGTCTGACGCACGACGCGGTGGAGGTGACGCCCGAGCTCGACTTCTGGCGCTTCACTGTCGACGCCCTCACGCAGGGGAAGCGGCTCGACTACTTCATCTGCGACGAGGCACAGTTCTACTCACCCGAGCAGATCGACGCGCTCGCCAAGATCGTCGACGAGCTCCAGATCGACGTGTTCTGCTTCGGCATCCTCACCGACTTCCGGACCCGGCTGTTCCCCGGCTCCGCGCGGCTGGTCGAGCTGGCCGACACCACCCAGGTGCTGCAGGTCGAGGCGCTGTGCTGGTGCGGCAAGCGGGCCACCCACAACGCCCGGGTGGAGGACGGCATCATGGTGACCGAGGGCGAGGTGGTCGTCGTGGGCGACACCGACGAGCCGACCCCGCTCAGCGACCAGCCGGGCAGCGTCTCCTACGAGGTGCTGTGCCGTCAGCACCACCGCCGCGGCCTGACCGCGGGCCGCGCCCGGGCGGTCTCCCTGGGCGCCGAGCCGCTCCCGTTCGCCTAGGAGGTTTCGGCGGCCGCTCCCGGCGGTAGAACAGGGGCGTACCTCTCGGAAGGAGCCCCATGACCGTGCAGGCCGAGCTCGCCGCGCTGCAGCAGGCGAGCCAGCTGATCGCCCAGATCCGCGGCGACATCGGCGAGGAGCAGGCCAAGCTCCGCCAGCAGGTCGACGACCTGCTCGCCGCCCGCTGGGAGGGCGAGGCGGCCGCACAGTTCAGCACGGCCTGGCATGACTGGTGCACGGGCATGGCCGACGTCCTGTCCGGACTCGGCCTGGAGAGTGCCGCCATCGAGTTGACCAGGGCCGAGCTCGGCGGCACCGACGCCGAACGCGCCGCCGCCGCCCAGAAGCTCCACGCCCGGCTCGGAGAAGGCGCCTGAGATGACGAAGTTCAAGGTCGACCTCGGCGAGCTGGACGCCGTCGTCACCAGCCTCGACACGTTCGGTACGTCGCTGGCCGCCAAGCTGACCGAGCTCGAGACGGCGATCACCGCCCTGCAGGCCGACTGGCTCGGCGACGCGGCCCACGCGCAGGCGGTCGCCCATCGGCGTATCGCCACCGGCGCCCGTGAGATGCACCAGGCGGTCATGGACCTGCACGAGGTGGCGAAGAAGGCGCACGCGTCGTACTCCGCCGCTGTCGCGGCCAACCAGCAGACCTGGAAGCAGCTGCGATGAACTACCCGGTCGAGGTCGACAGCACCGGGTACGTCGACGCCGTCGGGCAGCTCGCCGGCGCCAACCGCGCGGTCATCGACGCGGTCAGCACGCTCACCAGCGCCCTGGCCGGCTGCGGCGCGATGGCGGGCACCGACACCGGCGGTGAGGAGTGGGCGGCGCAGTACGACCCGGCAGCCGCGAAGCTGGTGCAGACCGGCTGCACCATGGGCTCGGCCCTGGCCAACATGGCGAACCTGCTCAACGGCTCGCTGGCCAACCACGCGGGTGCCGAGCACGGCGCGATGATCTATCCGGGCGAGCCGTTGGCCGACGCCGGCGACAGCGACCCGAGTCACGGCACCGAGGCGCTCTACACCCCCGACCCGCCGTCGGCGGTCGGCGGCACCGGCGACCAGCCGGGCTGGTGGCACTGGATCGCGAGCCACGTCGAGGGTCTGCTGTGGCCCGACGCCGACACCGGCAAGCTGCGCACCGCCGGCGCCGCCTGGATCACCGCGGGCCACGCGATCAGCGATCAGCGCTACGCCGTGGACGCGGCCGACGCCGCGTTGTATGCGATCACCTCGCCGGAGATGGCCGACGTCCACGGCGCCTGCACGGACCTCTCCACCTACCTCTCCGACCTCGGCGCGGCCTACCTCGCGATCGGCAAGGCGTGCAACGACTACGCGCAGCATGTCGACGACAAGCACCAGGAGGTCGAGGACGAGCTCACCAGCTTCATCGAGTGGACGATCGCCATCGAGGGCGCCGGCGCCGTCCTCGCCTTCTTCACCGCCGGCATCAGTGAGGCCGCCGCCCAGGCGGCCGAGGCCGGCGAGGTGGCCAACGCCGCCACCAAGGTGATCCGGATCCTCAACGAGCTCATCGAGCTCGCCCGCACGGTGAAGACCGCCATCGAGTCCGCCATCAAGGCGGTCGTGGGGTTGCCGCTGACGCTGGCGAGATTCGTCAACGCCAAGCTCGTCAAGGCGCTGGAAGCGGCCGGCGAGGCGCTGCCGAAGACGATCGATGGTGTGAAGGTTCCCCGCTTCGGCCCGGCCTCGAAGCTCTTCGGGAGCTACGAGCCGTTCGGTGGGCTGACGGAGAAGGAGTTCTACGAGCGGTACTGGGACCCGGCGGCCCGCGGTGGCAAGGGCGGCTGGGACTACCCTCCCGAGGAGGGGTTCGCGGTCGGCGCCGACGGCAAGCCCATCCTCGAGCCGAACACGCTGCATCCGGGGGACACCATCGATCGGTTCGGCGAACCCCGCGGGAAGTACGCCTCGCCCGACGGGACGTCGTACGAGCAACGGGCGATTCCTCCCGACAGCGCCAGCCAGCCGTACCACCAGTACCGTGTGGCGAAGCCGTTGCCGCCTGAGGTCACGGAGGGCAAGATCGCGCCGTGGTTCGAACAGGCCGGTGGCGGAGTCCAGTACAAGTTCGACAAGCCGATCCAGTGGTACGTCGATCACGGCTATCTGAAGGTGGTCAGATGAGCGAGCCCGCGGCGATCCGGACGGTCGAGGACCTCAANCAGGCCCTCGGGCGCGCCCACCGCCATGCCGAGAACGTCGGTCGGATCGACGATCCTGACCTGTCGACGGTGGAGGGCGCCAGCGCGGTGCGGGTGCTCGCCGACGGCCGCGCCGAGGTGATCACCTTCGGTCGAGGCGAGGGCGACGACGACATCGAGACGTTCCCGAGCGAGGAGGCGGCCGTCCAGGAGCTCGCCCGCATCCTCCTGCAGCCGGCGCCACCGGCGCGCAGCGCCGCCGAGCAGCGCGCCAGCGTCGAGCGGATGCAGCAGGTCGCGCGCGACACCCTCGCCCGACTCGAGGGCCGGCTCAAGGGCCGCCCCGGAGCCGACGGATGAGCGTCGAGGACCAGGCGGAGTTCGGCTCGCTCCTGCGCGCGAACGGCGTCCCCGAGCGGGCGGCGCTGTTGGCCGGCCCCCCGACGGCAGAAGCGCCGCCACCGCCGGAGGGCATTTGGATCGTGCTGCCCTACGGTGACGCGTTCGTCGTCGGCGCGATGGCTCGGGGTCGTTTCGCGGCGTACGGCTCGGCCGACGACCTCCCGGCGGCCTCGACCTTGGTGTCGCGGCTGGTCCTGACGAGTCCGCGACACGTGCCGGCCGGCGAGGTGGATGCGCTCGACCAGCGAGGGGAGTCCGCCGCTGCGGGCATCAAGCAGCGCACCGGGAGCCGAGGCGGCTTGCCGGGGCCGGCCCTGGTGGCTGCCGGCGAGGCATTGGACACCTTCGGCGACGAGACGACCCACCACCTCTACGCGCTCGGAACGCCCTTCGAGCAGCGCTCTCAGCCGCCCGACGACGTCGACGCGCCGTACCACCGCTACCTCGTGCTCACGCCCCTCCCCGAGGCGAGCGAGGGCGTTGCCGCGCCGTGGTTCGCCCAGCCCGGTGGTGGCGCCATGGTGGTGCTGACCCGACCGATCCGCTGGTACGTCGACCAGGGGCACCTCGCCGAGATCGCCGGGTGACCCAGGGGAGGTGCCGGGGAGGCACAGCGACTCGATCCGCCGCGGGCGCCGGCACGGCACCGGTCTCCGGCGCGACCGGCGGCTGCGGCTCGGGGTCGCGCACGGCGGGCGCGTCGAAGTCGCGATCAGTGTCGGCGACAATGGGTACATCGTCAGCGCGAATCCGAGGAGCGTGAAGTAGTGGACGTGCAGGTAAGGCTCGCTCCTGAGTGCGCAGCTGCGTTCGAGTCGGAGCAGGCGGAACGCGACTTCGTGACAAGGGGCCGCTTGCTCGCGCAACGACCCGCTGTCGCGCCGCGGCCCTGAGTGGGGCCGAAGAATGGCCGGGTCCTGAGATCGACATGACCGATCCCGCGCAGCAGCTCGAGTCGCTGCTCAGCGCACTCGCGAAGCTGCCCCCCTACCGCGGACTCAGCTATCGCGGGTTCGTCGAGGCGGCCCCGACGCGTCCCGGGCGTGCGATCGTCAGCCCTCTTCTGATCGCAACATCGAAGGATCCGCGAGTGGCGACGGCCGACTTCACCACGCCGGGTGTCTACGCGGTCATCGGGAGCCTGGGACGTGATCTCAGCGCGCTGAGTGCGCACCCGCGTGAGCAGGAGATCGTGTTCCGGCCCGGCACCATGTTCCTGCCCATCCAGCGGTTCGACGTCGAGGGGCTGGAGGTGGCGATCGTCGAGGAGCTCGACCCGGAGGCCGACACGTCGGTGCCGCCGCCGTTCACGCTCGAGCAGGTGAAGGACCAGATCCGAGGGGCCATTGCCGAGGCACGCGCCGGGGGGCCGGCTGACGGCGTGACGCCCGGAAAGTTCGTCGGTGGCCTCGCCTGAGGACGTGGAGGTCACGGTGTCGCCCGCGTGGTGCGTGAGCCCGCGATGAGCGAGGAATCCATGAGGCGACCCCCTGGGCGGACGACCGAGAGTGCTCGTGTGCGAGATTCGTCGGAAATCCGGGCCGTCGAGCAGGGCCGGCCACGAGGAGGACGCGCGAGCGTCGAGGTGTGAGTCGCCAGTCCGCGGGCCGAACGGCAGGGTCCGACTCACAACCACCGGGCTACTTGCCCGGGCCGCCGCCGAACATGATCTCGTCCCAGCTGGGGACCGACGCGCGGCCCTTGCGCTTGGGGCGACGCACGGGTGCCTCGGGAGCCGGGTCGGCGGCCTGCGGTTCGGGCTCAGCCTCGGCAGCCGGCTCCGCCACGGGCTCGGCCTCCGGCTCGCGCACTGTCGGGACGGCCGGCGCGTCGAAGAGGTAGGCCTCGACCGGGGTGTCGAGCAGCGGCGTCTCGATGGTCGGCTCGGCCGCGGCGCGGTCTTCGGCGACCGGAGCCTCCGCGACCTCGGGAGCCGCCGGCTCGACGGCCTCGACCTCGGGCGCCTGCAGCCGTCGCAGCCGCGCCAGCTCCAGGTCATCCCGCACCGGCGGGGCCGGCGGAGTCTCGAGCTGGTCCCCGACGAGCCAGCGGGCGTCGTC
>Ga0058694_1000217_pt1 | contig 34332 bp, 32 predicted proteins | sample AgamicOrSfrz_FD_55041 | JGI IMG/M metagenome (GOLD analysis project Ga0058694, IMG submission 55041) | Agave microbial communities from Guanajuato, Mexico - Or.Sf.rz | ecosystem: Host-associated > Plants > Phyllosphere > Phylloplane/Leaf | place: Guanajuato, Mexico | collected 2012-05-30 | reverse complement strand
TCGACGGCGGTCGTCGAGCTGAGCGGCGTCCGCAAGGTCTATCGCAGCGGCAGCATCGAGTTCGAGGCGCTGCGCGGCATCGACATGCGCATCGAGCAGGGCGAGTACGTCGCTGTCGTCGGCCCGTCCGGCTCCGGCAAGTCGACGCTGATGAACCTCCTCGGCTGCCTGGACAACCCGTCGGAGGGCCACTACCTGCTCGGCGGCGAGGACGTCTCGGCGATGTCGGAGGCGCAGCTCGCCCACGTTCGCAACCGCAGGATCGGCTTCGTCTTCCAGCAGTTCCACCTGCTGGCCTCACTCTCCGCCTGGCGCAACGTGGAGCTGCCGCTCATCTACGCCGGGGTCAGCCGCGCCGAGCGCAGGCAGCGGGCGGTGCGCGCGCTGGAGCGGGTCGGACTGGGCGATCGGACCGAGAACCGCCCCGGCGAGCTGTCGGGTGGCCAGCAGCAGCGCGTCGCGGTCGCGCGGGCCCTGGTCACCGAGCCGGACATCATCCTCGCCGACGAGCCCACCGGGAACCTGGACTCGGCCTCCACCGAGGCCGTCCTCGGGCTGCTCGACGAGCTGCACGAGAGTGGGCGCACGATCGTGCTCATCACCCACGAGCACGACGTGGCGGCCCGGGCCCAGCGCAACCTGGTCATCCACGACGGCGAGATCACCTCCGACGCCCTGGTCGCGGGGGGTGCCGCCCGGTGAACTGGCTCGAGACGCTCCGCGCCGGGGCCGACGCGATCCGTTCCCACCGGCTGCGCAGCATGCTGACGATGCTCGGCATCGTCATCGGCATCTCATCGGTGATCCTCACCGTCGGCCTCGGCCAGGGGGCGCAGGACAAGGTGAAGAGCCAGATCAGCGCCCTCGGCTCCAACCTGCTCATCGTGTCCCCGGGCAGCACGACCAGCTCCTCCGGCGTACGCGGTGGCTTCGGGTCGGCCTCGACCCTGACGCTGCAGGATGCCGAGGCGATCGCCGACCCGACGGTGGCACCCGACGTGGAGGGCGTTGCCGCACAGTCCTCGAGCAATGCCGAGCTGGTCAATGGCACCACCAACTGGACGACCTCGTTGGTCGGTACGACGACCACCTGGCCGCAGGTGCGCAAGCGCACGCTGGCCGCCGGGAGGTTCTTCACCGACTCCGAGGTCAGCAGCGGCGCGCATGTCGTCGTGCTCGGGTCGGACACGGCGAGCGAGCTGTTCACCGGACCGGTGAGCCCGGTCGGGCAGACCGTGACGGTCGAGGGCACGCCGCTCACCGTGATCGGCGTCCTGTCCTCGAGCGGGGCATCCTCGTCCGGCACCAGTGAGGACGACCAGGCGGTGATGCCGATGACCACCGAGAAGCGCATCACCGGCTCGACGAGTGCGTCGGTGTCGACGATCTATGTGGAGGCCAGGAGCGGGCAGGTGCTCTCGGCGGCCTACCAGGAGATCACCTCACTCCTGGACAACCTCCACGACGTCACCGCCTCCACCGCCGACTTCTCGATCTCCTCGCAGCAGTCGCTGGTCGCCACCGCCAACGCGACGAACAAGACGATGACGGTCCTGCTGGCCGGCATCGCCGCGATCTCGCTGCTCGTCGGCGGCATCGGCGTCATGAACATCATGCTGGTCTCGGTCACCGAGCGGATCCGGGAGATCGGCCTGCGCAAGGCGCTCGGTGCCGCGCCGAAGGTGATCCGCCGTCAGTTCCTGGTGGAGGCGTCCCTGCTCGGTCTCGCCGGTGGCCTCGTCGGTGTGGTCATCGCCATCGGCGGAGCACAGGTGCTGCCCGGGCTCATCAACCAGCCGGTCTCGCTCTCGGTGGTCGCCACTGCCGGCGCGATCCTCACCTCTCTCGTCCTCGGCATCGGCTTCGGGGTCTATCCCGCCAGCCGCGCCGCCCGTCTCACACCCATCGACGCTCTGCGTTCGGAGTAAAGGAACCCATCATGTCCGTCCGTCCCGTCCTCGCCGCGGCGGCCACCGCCGCCACCCTGTTCTCCCTGGCCGCCTGCGGCACGTCCTCAACCTCCACTACCGCCGCGGGGCAGCCCAGTGCCGCCGCCGGCGGGAAGGCAGGCGGCCAGGGAACCAACGCGCAGAGCCGGATGCCGGGTGTCTCGGGGAAGATCGCGGCCAAGCAGGGCACCACCCTGCAGGTGCAGAACCAGTCCGAGGGACAGGTCGCCGTCACCTACTCCAGCTCTACGACCATCACCGCGGAGGTGTCCGCAGCGCTCAGCGACGTCAAGGTCGGCCGGTGCGTCACGGTCATGCCGGCCGCGTCGTCGGGCAGCTCCACGAGCCAGACCTCGATCACCGCCGGCACCGTCCGGATCAGCGACCCCGTCAAGGGCAGCTGCACGGGTGGGTTCGGAGGCGGAGGCGGGTTCGCACGTGGCGGCGGGCAGGGGGGTGGCCAGACGGGCAGCCAGGCCGGTGGTCAGTCCGGCGGCCAGACGGGCGGCCAGGCGGGCACGATGCCCAGCGGCGCGCCCAGTGGCCGGCCGAGCGGGATGGCGGGCGGGACCGGTGGCTTCGCCGGGGGTCGCGGCCTGTTCGCGAGCGGCAAGGTGACCGCCGTCTCGGGATCCGGCTTCACCGTCGCCTCCGTGACCCCCGGAAGCTCCTCCACCCGCACCGTGACGGTGACCGTGGGCGGTACGACGACCTACACCCAGACCAAGGCGTCCGGCGCCTCGGCACTCACTGTGGGCGCCTGTGTGTTCGCGACGGGTCAGACCAGTGACACCGGCGCTGTCACAGCGCGGCGGATCGTGGTCAGCAGCGCCGTCGACGGCACCTGCACCACCGGCTTCGGCGGCGGCCGCGGTCAGCGCAGCGGCTCCACGACCCAGCAGGGCGGCGCGTCGTGACCGAAGCGGCCCGCCCGCCACGCTGGCGCAGCCGTGCGGTCCGCGTCGGCGCCGGTGTCGCCGTGGTCGCCGTCGTACTCGGCGGCGGGGTGGCGGCCTATGCCGCCCACGGCAGTGGTCCGGATGCCTACCGCACCGCTGACGCCACCCTCGGAGACGTCGAGGAGACCACGGAGCTCGCCGGCACCGTCGACTCCTCGGGACGCAGCGATCTTTCGTTCGGTACGTCGGGGACGGTCGCGAAGGTGATGGTGGGGGTCGGTGACGCCGTGACCCGGGGCCAGGTGCTCGCCCGCCTGGACACCACCAGCCTCAAGGCGGCGGTGACCAAGGCCAACGCCCAGCTGGCCGCTGCCCGCGCCCAGCTCGCGAAGGATGAGGACGCGCAGACGAGCAGCGTCACCACTGCCAGCACGTCCAGCAGCTCCAGCGGCTCGACCCGGTCCACCAAGAGCACGTCGAAGTCGACCTCGTCGAGCACGCCGTCGGCGAGCTCGACCAGCTCAACGTCGAGCTCGACGGCGACCGCCCTGGAGACGGCGCTGGCCGACCTCGCCGATCAGCAGCAGGCGGTCGAGGACGCACAGACCGCTGTCGACACAGCGATCGACACCGCGCAGGATGCGACGGCGCAGGAGAGGACGGCGTGCGCGGCGCCGGGCGGTGCCACCGACTCCGGCAGCGCTTCCGCGAGCAGCAGTCCCAGCGGTGAGGCGAGCAGCACCGACGACCCGACCGCCTCGCCGGGCTCGGGCGACAGCGCGGTCGAGGCGTGCACGAAGGCCGTCCAGGCGGTGCAGGACGCTCAACAGCAGGTCGCCGACGCCGAGTACGCCGGTTCCGGCAACCTCAAGGACGCACTCGCCGCCTTGTCGACCACGCTGAGCAACGCCGCCAAGGTCGCCTCGGCCAGCTCGACCTCGACCACCTCGACCTCGAGCTCCTCCTCGTCGGGGAAGTTCTCCTCGAAGTCCTCGAGCTCGTCCTCGTCGAAGTCCTCAGCCAGCAGCGCCACGACCGCTAGCACGAGCCACGCCGAGACCTCCTCGGGCACCGGATCGTCGATGACCGGCCAGACGGTGACCGCTGCGACCCTCGCCAAGGACCAGGCCTCGATCGACGCGGCGAAGTCCAGCCTGATCAAGGCGAGTCAGGCGCTCAGCGGCGCGACGATCACGGCTCCCGCATCGGGCACCGTCGGCCAGCTCTCGGTGGTCGCCGGTGACACTGCCAGCGCGGGCAGTTCGGCGATCGTGGTGATCGCCCCCGGCACGACGACGGTCTCCCTGAGCGCGAGCAGCACCCAGGTCACCCAGCTCAAGGTCGGCCAGAAGGCCACCGTGGCAGCAGCGGGCGCGACCCAGAGCTACCCCGCGACCGTCACCCGGGTCAGCCGCATCCCCACCTCCAGCACCACGGGCTCCTCGACGTACCCCGTCACTGTCACGCTCGACGCCCACGGCCTCAACCTGCTCACCGGGACGACCGCGACCGTGGAGGTCACCCTCGGGTCGGCCACCCACGTGCTCACCGTCCCCACCTCGGCCCTCGCCGACGGCTCGGTGGAGGTGTACGCCGGCGGCGTGGTCAGCCGCGTCAGGGTCACCACCGGGCTGGTGGGCCGGACCCGCACCGTGATCACGGCCGGCCTGAAGCAGGGCCAGCAGGTGGTACTCGCCGATCTGTCCGCCGCGCTCCCGACCAGCGACTCCACGACGACGAGCAACCGCCGGTTCGGCGGCGGCTTCGGCGGTGGCTTGGGTGGGGACTCCGGCGGCGGCTTCGGGGGAGGCTCCGGTGGCGGGTTCGGCGGTGGCTTCGGCGGCGGGGGCGCCACATTCAGCGGAGGCGGTCGCGGCTGAGCTGACGCACAGGTTTCTCACAGGCGCGTCGTGGAACCTGAGCCCATGACGTCTGCTGCGCCCGAGCTGACCCGGCCGGACGGCTCGCCGTTGCGCGTGCTCGTGGTCGACGACGAGGTGAACATCGCCGAGCTGATCACGATGGCGCTGCGCTACGAGGGCTTCCAGGTGAGCGCCGCGCACAGCGGCAACGACGCCGTCCAGACCGCGCGCGACTTCGACCCCGACGCGATCGTCCTCGACATCATGCTGCCCGACATCGACGGACTGGAGGTGCTGCGCCGGGTCCGTCTGGACGACCCGGACGTGCCGGTGGTGTTCCTCACCGCGCGTGACGCGGTCGAGGACCGGATCGCCGGTCTCACTGCGGGCGGCGACGACTACGTCACCAAGCCCTTCTCCCTGGAGGAGGTGGTGGCCCGGCTGCGGGCGCTGATGCGTCGCGCGGGGGCCCGTCGAACCGACGTCAGGTCGGTGCTCACCGTCGGGGACCTCGAGCTGGACGAGGACAGCCGGGAGGTGGTCCGCGGCGGTGAGGAGGTCAACCTGACGGCGACGGAGTTCGAGCTGCTGCGCTACCTGATGCGCAACCAGCGCCGCGTCGTCAGCAAGGCCCAGATCCTCGACCGGGTGTGGAACTACGACTTCGGCGGCCAGGCCAACGTGGTCGAGCTCTACATCTCCTACCTGCGCAAGAAGATCGACGCCGGGCGGTCGCCGATGATCCACACCATGCGCGGCGCCGGGTACGTCCTCAAGCCGGCCCCGTAGGAGTCGGCACGGTGGAGCCGCTCGCCGCACTGCAACCCCCTGAGCCGGGACGCCGCTGGGTCTCGCTGACCGCTCGGCTCGTCGTGACAGCGGTGACGCTGGTGGCGGTGGTGTGCCTCCTCATCGGGGCCCTGACCACCCTGGCGATGCGCTCCTCGCTGATGGACCGGCTGGACTCCGACGTACGACGCCTGCCGACGCGGGTGAGCGCGCCCGACACCCACAACCGCGGACCGGGGACCCTGCTCGCCCTGATCCCGCTCTCGGCCACGACGCCTGTCGACGGCGGCGTGCTCAGCGACGTGCCCGGACGTTTCCGCGGCCTGTCCGACACCGGCATCCAGACGCTGCTGCAGCTGCCGCGCGACGCCCGGATCCACAGCGCCCGGCTGGCCGGGTTCGGCGGCTACCGCGTCATCGCCCGGCGTGGCCAGCTCGTCGGCCAGCCCGGTGACGTGGTCATGGTGACCGGGCTGCCGACAGCGGAGGTCGACTCCACGATCCGCAACCTCGTCGGCTGGGAGGCGCTGCTGACACTGCTCGGGGTCGGCATCGCTGCCGGCGTCGGGATCGTGCTCGTCCGCCGTCAGCTCCGCCCGCTGCGCGAGGTCGCCGGTACGGCGCACGCGGTCGCCGCGCTGCCGCTGGCCTCCGGCGCGATCGAGGTCATCGAGCGGGTGCCCGACCGGCTGACCGACGAGGCGACCGAGGTCGGCCAGGTCGGCGCTGCCCTCAACACGCTGATCGAGCACGTCGAGGCGTCGTTGCGGGCGCGGCACCGCAGCGAACAGCAGGTGCGGCAGTTCGTCGCCGACGCCTCGCACGAGCTGCGCACGCCCCTGACCACGATCCGGGGCTACACCGAGCTGGCCCAGCGGCGGCCCGACGATGCCGCGGCCACCAAGACCGCCTTGGCGAAGGTGGAGGAGGAGTCGGGTCGGATGAGCGCGATGGTGGAGGACCTGCTCCTGCTCGCCCGCCTGGACTCGGGTCGTGCCCTCGAACGCCAGCGCGTCGATCTGACCCGACTGCTGCTCGAGGCGGTCGGCGATGCGCGGGTCGTCGCACCCGACCACCACTGGCGCCTCGCCATGCCTGCCGGCAGCGCGGGTGAGGATCCGGACGATCCGCAGCCCGTGCACGTCACCGGTGATCGGCTGCGCCTGCACCAGGTCGTCACCAACCTGCTGACCAACGCCCGCAAGTACACCCCTGCAGGCACCACCGTCACGGTGACGGTCCGTCCCGACGGCTTCAGCGTCCATGACGACGGGCCGGGCTTCCCGGCCGACCTCGCCGAGCACGCGTTCGAGCGGTTCAGCCGCGGCGACCACTCCCGGCATCGCGACGGGGGAGCGGGGTTGGGCCTCTCCCTGGTGCAGGCCATCGTCACCTCGCACGGCGGCGCTGTCGCGCTCGCGTCTCGCCCGGGCAGTACGACGGTCAGCGTCGTACTGCCGTCCTAGTCACTTCCCGGGCAGGTCCAGCATCCGCTGCAGCGCGACAGTGGCCTCGGCCTGCGTCTGCGGGTCGACCTCGATCCGGTTGACGACGGTGCCCTCGACCAGCGACTCCAGCGCCCACACCAGGTGCGGCAGGTCGATGCGGTTCATCGTCGAGCAGTAGCAGACCGTGCGGTCGAGGAAGACGATCCGCTTGTCCGGGTGGGCCTTCGCGAGGCGCTGCACGAGGTTGAGCTCGGTGCCGATCGCCCAGGCCGAGCCCGCCGGAGCCTCCTCGATGGTGCGGATGATGAACTCCGTCGAGCCGACGAGATCGGCCTTGAGGACCACCTCGTGCTGGCACTCGGGGTGCACCAGGATGTTGATGCCGGGGATCTCGGCCCGCAGGTCGTCCACGGTGTCGGGGGAGAAGCGGCCGTGGACCGAGCAGTGCCCCTGCCACAGGATCATGGTGGCGTCCTGCAGCTGCTCGGTGGTGAGGCCGCCGCCGGGCAGGCGCGGGTTCCACACCACGTTCTTCTCCAGCGGGATGCCGAGCTTGAGCACCGCGGTGTTGCGGCCCAGGTGCTGGTCGGGCAGGAAGAGCACCTTGGAGCCACGCTCGTAGGCCCACTCGAGCACGGCCTGAGCGTTGGAGGAGGTGCACACCACGCCGCCGTGGCGGCCACAGAACGCCTTGATGTCGGCGCTGGAGTTCATGTAGGTCACCGGGACGACCTCGTCCGCGATGCCGGCGGCCTCCAGAGCGTCCCAGGCGGCCTCGACCTGCTGCAGCCGTGCCATGTCGGCCATCGAGCACCCGGCCGCGAGGTCGGGCAGGATGACCTGCTGGGCGTCGGTGGTGAGGATGTCGGCGGACTCGGCCATGAAGTGCACACCGCAGAACACGATGTACTCCGCGTCGGGCCGCGCGGCCGCGTCGCGGGCGAGCTTGAACGAGTCGCCGGTGACGTCGGCGAACTGGATGACCTCGTCGCGCTGGTAGTGGTGGCCGAGCACGAAGACCCGCTCGCCCAGCTTCTCCTTCGCCGCGCGCGCCCGCGCCACCAGATCCGGGTCGGAGGCGGCCGGCAGGTCGCCCGGGCACTCCACCCCGCGCTCGGAGTCGAGGTCGATGCCGCGGCCCAGGGGCAGCAGCGGGAGGTCCACGGTGCTCATGGCGGCCATCCTATTTGTGCGGTCCGCGTCGGCGGAGGGGTGTTCACCACCTGTCACCGGCTCAACCGTCCCAGCGCCCGCGCCATTCCGCCGGACCATAGGGTGGCCCCGTGCGCGCAGAGACGATGGGACGGCTGGCCACCCACCTCGCGAGCCAGTACGTCGGGCACCCGCTGCGGGTGGGCGTCGACGGGGTCTGCGGGGCGGGCAAGACGACGTTCGCCCGCGAGCTCGCCCAGGCCGTGCGCGAACGCGGGCGCGGCGTGATCCTGCTGGACTCCGACGGCTTCCACCACGTCCGGGCACGGCGCTACCGCCAGGGCCGCGACTCCGCGCGCGGCTACTACGAGGACGCCTACGACCTCGAGGCCCTGGCCGAGCGCGTGCTGGTGCCGCTGGGGCCCGGCGGCACCCGGCAGTACGCCGAGAAGGTGCACGACCTCGCCTCCGACGCGGTCATCAGCGACCGGACGGCCACCGCCGAGCCGGACGCCGTCCTGATCGCGGAGATGACGTTCCTCCAGCGGGGCGCACTGCGTGCGCTGTGGGAGGAGGTGGTCTTCCTCGACGTCGATCTCGCGGTCGCGACCGAGCGCGCCGTCGCCCGGGATGCAGTGGCGCTGGGGGGCGAGTCGGCCGCACGGGCGGCGTACTCCTCGCGCTATCGGGCGGCGTGCGAGATCTACCTCGCCGAGGAGCGGCCGGCCGAGCGCGCCTCCATCCTCATCGCCCACGACGACCCGGCCCGGCCGCGCATCCTGCGGGGACCGGCATGAGGGTCGTGGTCGCTCCGGACGCCTTCGCCGGCACGCTGACAGCCGCTGAGGCTGCCGAGGCGATCGCGACCGGATGGCGACGTACGGCGCCCGCCGACGCGATGGACCTCGCTCCGGTCTCCGATGGTGGTCCCGGCTTCCTCGACGCCCTCCACGCCGGACTGGGCGGGTCAGTGCACGCTGTCACCGTCAGCGGGCCCTTCGGCGAGCCGGTGCCGGCGGCGGTCCTGGTCGTGGGGACGACGGCGTACGTCGAGAGCGCCCAGGCATGCGGGGTCCACCTCACCGGTGGCCGCGACGGCGAGCGCGCCACGACGTTCGGTGTCGGCGAGCTGCTGCGGGCGGCGGTCGGCACGGGGGTGCGGCGGGTGGTCGTCGGGCTCGGTGGCAGCGGCACCAACGACGGCGGCGCCGGCCTGTTGGCGGCGCTCGGGGCCACCGCCGACGTGCCGCTCGACCGCGGCGCCACCGGTCTGGCCGGCATCGGGACGATCGAGCTGCCGCCACCGCTGCCGGTCGAGCTGGTCGCCGCGAGCGACGTCGACAACCCGCTCACCGGCCTCTTCGGGGCGACCAAGGTCTTCGGCGAGCAGAAGGGCGTGGCCGACCTGCCGGGCGCCGACGCGCTGCTGGAGGGCCTCGCCGCCGTCGCCGGCAGGCGGGTCGCCACCGAGCGCGGAGCCGGTGCGGCCGGGGGGCTGGGCTACGCGATGTTGCTGCTCGGCGGCCGGCGCGAGCCGGGGCTCGAGGTCGTCGCCGATGCCCTCGGGCTGCGGGCGCGGATCGCGCTGGCGGACCTGGTGATCACCGGCGAGGGGTCGTTCGACGCCTCCAGCCGTGGCGGCAAGGTCCCGGTCGGCATGGCGGCCCTGGCGGCGGAGGCGGCCCGGCCGTGCGTCGTGCTCGCCGGACGGGTGGGCATGGGCTCGCGTGAGCACCGTGCGCTCGGCGTGGACTCGGCGTACTCGCTGGTCGAGACAGTGGGCCAGGAGCGGGCACTGCGCGAGCCGGCGACCGCGTTGGCGGACTTGGCCGAGCGGGTCGCGCGGACGTGGTCGGGTCCGGAGCCGACCGTCGGTGAGGCCGGGGAATAACCTGCTGTATGAGAGACTTGGGCCTGGTGACCGAAGGGTCGACCGACAAGACGAGATCTTCTGGAGTGAGCATGAGCGACGCGTGCTGCGGCGGTGGCCACAACCACGGAACGACCACGGCGACGACGACCGCGGAGGCCCCGGCCGCTGCGGTGGCGGCCGACTTCGAGCGCCGTGAGGACAGCATCAACCTCACCCCCGTTGCTGCCTCCAAGGTCAAGAGCCTGCTGGAGCAGGAGGGTCGCGACGACCTCAACCTGCGCATCTCCGTGCAGCCCGGCGGCTGCTCGGGCCTGCGCTACCAGCTGTTCTTCGACGAGCGCAGCCTCGACGGCGACGTCGTGACCGACTTCGAAGGCGTCGGCGTGGTCGTGGACCGGATGAGCGTGCCGTACCTCAACGGCGCCACGATCGACTTCGTGGACACCATCGAGAAGCAGGGCTTCACGATCGACAACCCGAACGCCACCGGCTCCTGCGCCTGCGGCGACAGCTTCCACTGAGTCGCTGAGAGTCGCTGAGACCTCCCGGCGCCGCTGAGCGCTGGTGCAACGAGGGGCCCCTGCCGTCGCCGGCAGGGGCCCCTCGTCACCTCTGGAGGGTGCTGGATGCTCAGTCGAGGTCGAGGCCCATCGCGTGGGCCAGCCGCTGGGCGGCTCGGAGCAGGTCGATGTCCTGCTTCGGCATGCCCTGCGGGTGGTCCTCGAACCGGATGCTGGGGGCGGGGCGCAGGGCTTGGCGCGCGGCGCGTGTCAGAGCGAGCCGGGACTCGGTCTCGCGGCAGTCGGCCCACAGCTCGTCGGTCGATGCGGGGTCGTCGTACGGCGTCAGGGGTGAGTGCGAAGCGCTCATGACATCGACGCTAGGGGCTACTGCGGGGTACCCCAAGCAGTACCCATCGGTAGTGTTCTCGTCCATGGGATCCCTCCTCATCGCCGGCTCGATCGCGACCGACCACCTCATGACGTTCCGCGGCCGGTTCGCGGACTCGCTGGTCGTGGAGCAGCTCGACAAGCTGTCGGTCAGCTTCCTGGTCGACGATCTGGAGATCCGGCGCGGCGGTGTCGCCCCGAACATGTGCTTCGGCCTCGGCCGGCTCGGCCTTCGCCCGGTGCTCGTGGGGGCTGCGGGGGAGGACTTCGCCGACTACCGCTCCTGGCTCGAGCGGCATGGGGTCGACTGTTCCCACGTGCGCATCTCCGAGGCCAAGCACACCGCTCGCTTCGTGTGCACCACCGACGAGACGATGGCCCAGTTCGCCAGCTTCTACCCCGGCGCGATGGCCGAGGCCCGCCTCATCGAGCTGGCGCCCATCGTCGCGGCGGTCGGGGAACCGGACTACGTGCTCATCGGTGCCGACGACCCGGATGGGATGCTGCGGCACACCGAGGAGTGTCGCCAGCGCGGCTACCGCTTCATCGCCGACCCGAGTCAGCAGCTCGCGTTCGGCAGCGGTGACCTGATCCGCCGGCTCATCGACGGGGCCGCGATCCTGTTCTCCAACGAGTACGAGTCGCACATGATCGAGCAGAAGACCGGCTGGTCGGCCGAGGAGGTGCTGGGCCGGGTCGGCACCCAGGTCACCACGCTCGGTGCCGACGGCGTGCGGATCCAGAGCGGGGGCGAGGAGCCGATCGTCCTGCCCGCCGCCAAGGAGGTCACCGCCGTCGAGCCGACCGGCGTGGGCGACGCCTTCCGAGCCGGCTTCCTCGCCGCGACGGCCTGGGGGCTGGGCCTCGAGCGGTCGGCGCAGGTCGGCTGCGTGCTGGCCGCCTACGTCGTCGAGACGGTCGGCACCCAGGAGTACTCCTTCACCGGCCCGGAGTTCCTCGCCCGGATCGAGGACTCCTACGGCCCGGAGGCCGCCAAGGACATCGAGCCGCACCTGCTCTGAGGTCGCAGCACCCTCTCAGCGCAGCCGCCGCACCACATAGACCGGNACGCCGTCCTCGGCCCNCTCCTCGCCGACGAACTCCTGTTCCCGCATCCGGCACCAGGCCGGTACGTCGTGACGCGCGGCGGGATCGTCCGCGGCCACGGCGATCAGGTCGCCGACCGCCGTGCGGGGCAGCTCGCGGCCCAGGGCGATGATCGGGGCCGGGCACAGCAGGCCCCGGCAGTCGAGGTCATGGGTCACCNNCGCCTCACAGNCCGGCCCGCTCGCGGATGGCCGCCACCACGCCNGGCAGCACGGCCAGGAACCGCTCGACATCCTCCCGGCTCGTCTCCCGGGTCAGGGACAGGCGCACGTTGCCGTGGGTGAGGGCGCCCATCGCGGCGAGCACCCGGGACGGCTCGCGGGTGTCGAGTGCGCACGCCGAGCCACTGGCGAGCCCGAAGCCGAGCCGGTCCAGCTCGGTGACCAGCGCCTCGCCGTCGACGTACAGGAACGAGAACGTCACGAGGTGGGGGAGTCGCTGCACCGGGTCGCCGACGACGTCGACGTCGGGGATGTCGCGCACCCGGGTGCGGATCAGCTCGATGAGGGCACGCTGCCGCCCACCGACCTCCGCCTGCTCGGCGACCACTGCCTGCAGGGCGGCCGCTGCCGCCAGTGCGCCGGCGACGTCGGGGAACCCGTCGTCGGCCCGCGTCAGCGGGTCGCCGGCCGGGTACGGGTGCTGCCAGCGGGCGCGATGCCGGATGAGGAGCACCCCGACGCCGGCAGGACCGCCCCACTTGTGGGCCGACCCGGCCAGCGCGTCCCACCTGGTGGGCAGCCCGAGGCGGCCCATGGAGGCACAGGCGTCCACGAACAGCGGTACGCCGCCGGTCTCGACCTCATCGACCGGCTGCACGGTGCCGACCTCGTGGTTGGCGCTCTGCAGCGCCACCGCCGCCGTACCCTCACCGGCCTGCGCGGCGGCAACCGCCTCGGCCAACCTGGCCGGTGATACCCGGCCGAGCGCGTCGACGCCGACGACAGCCGGGTCACCCCACCATGCCGCGGCGTCGGTCACCGCCTGGTGCTCGACCGCGGCGTGCACGATCCGGCCCCGGCCGGCGCCACTCGAGGGCACCCGGGCGGCTGCCAGGCCGAGCAGCCCGAGCTGCACCGCGCGGGTGCCCGAGGAGGTGAAGACCACCTCGTCGCGGCGCACGCCGAGCGCCTCGGCGGTGGCCTCGCGGGCGTTGTCGAGCAGAAGGCGGGCGTTGCGGCCCTGGCCGTGGAGCCGGCGCGGGTCGGCAAACCCGTGCTCGAGAGCGGCCGAGAGGGTCGCGCGTGCCGCCGGATGCAGCGGCTCGGAGGAGGCCGCATCGAGATAGACGGCGGCATTTCTCACACCGCGACTCTATCGACCGCCCCCGCCTCTCAACCGCCCCTCAGTTCCGATAGTCTGCGACCTATCCGTGACTGGTCGTAGAGAGAGAGGCTCGTTCGTGGGTCTGCACATGCCCGGATCGCCCGGGCGCAAGCGCGCCGAGCGGTCGGCTGCCGGTGTCCGGCGACTGATCCTGCTGGCCGGGCTGGGCGCCAGCGCCGTCCTGCTGGGGGGCTGCTCCACCGCCGCCAAGAACTTCGGGATGCCCGTTCCGGCCGACACCCAGGGCGAGCACGTGCTCCACCTGTGGCAGGGCGCCTGGATCGCCGCTCTGACGACCGGTGTGATCGTGTGGGGCCTCATCTTCTACGCGATCTGGCGCTTCCGTCGCCGCAGCGACGACGACATCCCGGTCCAGACGCGCTACAACCTCCCGCTGGAGATCTTCTACACGATCGCTCCGGTGCTGATGGTGATCGTGTTCTTCTTCCACACGGTCAAGGCGCAGGATGCGATCCTCGACGACAAGCTCCCCGTGCAGAACACCGTCGAGGTGACCGGGCAGCAGTGGACCTGGACGTTCAACTACGGCATCGGCCCGATGGACGCCTCGGCCGACAAGGACCTCACCGACCAGAACTACGCGTACCAGAGCTACGTGTACGACGCGGGCACCGCCTCCCACATCCCGACCCTCGAGCTCCCGGTCGGTGAGACGACGCGGTTCAACCTGCACTCGCCCGACGTGATCCACGACTTCGGCGTGGACCACTTCCTCATGCGCATGGACGTCATCCCGGGCCGGGTGAACCACTACGACATCACCCCCACCCGGATCGGGGAGTACCGCGGCGCCTGCTACGAGCTCTGCGGCCTCTACCACTCGCGCATGCTCTTCCACGTCAAGGTCGTCTCGAAGTCCGACTACGAGGCGTACCTCAAGAACCTCCAGGCCAAGGGCTTCACGGCCTCCAAGCCGCTGATCGGCGGCGCGGACGCCTACACCCAAGACGGCCTCCAGTCCAACGGAGTTGACGCAGAGTGACCACCACGGCACCGCACCCCTCGACGCTCGCCGGCCGCAAGCCGCTGGGCCAGCAGCTCTACGCGCTGCTCACCACCACCGATCACAAGCTGATCGGCAAGATGTACGCCGTCACCTCGTTCTGCTGGTTCCTCGTCGGCGGCGTGATGGCCCTGCTGATCCGGTCCGAGCTGGCCTTCCCGGGTCAGCAGCTGGTGAACGACGAGCTGTACAACCAGCTGTTCACCATGCACGGCACGATCATGCTGCTGCTGTTCGCGACGCCCCTGTTCTTCGCCTTCGGCAACCTGGTGATGCCGCTGCAGATCGGCGCCCCCGACGTCGCCTTCCCGCGTCTGAACATGTTCAGCTACTGGCTGTTCCTGTTCGGTGGCCTCATCGCCGGGTCGGGCTTCCTGACCCCGCAGGGCGCGGCCGACTTCGGCTGGTTCGCCTACACGCCACTGTCCAACGCCGTCCGCTCGCCGGGCGTCGGCGGTGACCTGTGGATCATGGGCCTGTGGATGGCTGGTCTGGGCACGATCCTCGGCGCGGTCAACTTCATCACCACGATCATCTGCATGCGCGCTCCGGGCATGACCATGTTCCGGATGCCGATCTTCGTGTGGAACACGATGGTGACCTCGCTGCTGGTCCTGATCGCCTTCCCGGTCCTGGCCGGTGCGCTGCTGATGCTCGAGGCCGATCGGCAGTTCGGTGCGCACGTCTTCGACGCCAGCCACGGCGGCCCGATCCTGTGGCAGCATCTGTTCTGGTTCTTCGGGCACCCCGAGGTCTACATCATCGCGCTGCCGTTCTTCGGCATCATCACCGAGATCCTGCCGGTGTTCAGCCGCAAGCCGGTCTTCGGCTACGTCGGCCTCGTCGGCGCGACGCTCGGCATCGCGATCCTCTCGGTGGCGGTGTGGGCCCACCACATGTTCGTCACCGGCGCGGTCGATCTGCCGTTCTTCTCCGGCATGACCTTCCTCATCGCTGTCCCGACAGGGGTGAAGTTCTTCAACTGGATCGGGACGATGTGGGGCGGATCGGTCAGCTTCGACACCCCGATGCTGTGGTCGATCGGCTTCCTCACCACCTTCCTCTTCGGTGGCCTCACCGGCATCATCCTGGCCAGCCCCCCGCTGGACTTCCACGTCTCCGACTCCTACTTCGTGGTGGCGCACTTCCACTACGTCGTCTTCGGCACGGTCGTGTTCGCCATGTTCGCCGGCTTCTACTTCTGGTGGCCGAAGATCACCGGCAAGATGCTCGACGAGCGCCTCGGCAAGGTCCACTTCTGGCTGCTCTTCGTGGGCTTCCACACCACCTTCCTGGTCCAGCACTGGCTGGGTGTCGAGGGCATGCAGCGACGCATCGCCGACTACCTGCCGACCGACGGGTTCACCACCCTCAACCAGGTCTCCACGGTGGGCGCCTTCCTGCTGAGCCTGTCGATGGTCCCGTGGTTCATGAACCTCTACATCTCGCGCCACGCGCCGAAGGTCCAGGTCGACGACCCGTGGGGCTGGGGCCGTTCGCTGGAGTGGGCCACCTCGTGCCCGCCGCCGCGGCACAACTTCTACACGCTGCCGCGGATCCGCTCGGAGTCGCCGGCGTTCGACCTCCACCACCCAGAGATCGCCGCACTCGAGATCGAGTCCGAGCAGGAGCTCGCCGTCCACCTCGGAAAGGGAGATGACTGATGAAGGCCGAAACCTGGATGTTCGTCGCCTGCACGGTCTTCCTCGTGCTCGTGACGCCCACCTACTGGTTCGTCACGTCCGGCTCCGTGCACGGCGGTGACTGGACCGGGACGTCGGCACTGGTGATGTGCACCCTGCTGCTGGCGATGATCTCGGCGTACCTCGGGTTCCACGCGCGCCAGATGGACGCGCGGCCCGAGGACCGCAAGGACGGCGAGATCGCCGACGGAGCCGGCGAGCTCGGCTTCTTCCCCCCGTTCTCGTGGTGGCCGCTGTGGGCGGCGATGTGCCTGGCCGGGATCACCTTCGCGGTGGCGATGGCGGCCTGGTGGCTGTTCATCATCGCTGTGGTCGTCGGCGCGATCGCGCTCTCCGGCTGGATCTTCGAGTACTACCGCGGCGAGTTCTCCCACTGAGACCTGCCTCACGCTCCACGCACACGGACCCCGTTGCGCCGCTCGCCGGCGCAGCGGGGTTCGGTCGTTCGAGCCTCTCAACAGCTACCCTTTCACGGTGGACCCGTCACGGCCGTCGGGTCCTCTCTGATCAGCTGGGAGTCTCGATGTCCGCACCCGTTCGCCCCTCGACCGCCCGCCGCGGGCGCCTGGGCCTGGCAGCGGTCGTGGCGACATCGACGCTCGCCCTCGCCGGGTGCGGTCTGAGCAATCCGCTCCACGAGGATGCCGCCCGGACCGGCACGAACGGCGCGACCCGGGTCTCGGGCGCCGGCCAGAGCCCGTCGACGGCGGCGCTCGCGGCCGGCATCACCGCCAACGTGAAGCGCAAGAACGTGCCCGTCGACCGGGTCGTGAAGGTCACCGGGAGCAACGGCCAGCTGCACGATGTGAGCCTCACCAGCAAGGCGGGGACCGGCGTGCCCGGCACGCTGGCCGCCGACGGCAGCACGTGGACCGCGGGTGGGCTCCTCGAGCCCGGTACGACGTACGTCCTGCGGGCCTCGCTGACGACGTCCCAGGGCTCCAGCACGACCTGGACCAAGCGCTTCAGCACAGTGGCCCTGCCGCTGTCGAAGCAGACCTTCGCCTCGATCACGCCGCTCGCCGGGCAGACGGTCGGAGTCGGGCTCCCGGTGATCATCCACTTCGACGTCCCCGTCACCGACCGCGCCTCCATCGAGCGGCACCTCTCCGTGCAGACACAGCCCGCGCAGAAGGGCTCGTGGCACTGGTTCTCCGCCACCGAGGTGCACTGGCGGCCGAAGCACTACTGGAAGGCCGGCAGCACCGTCACGGTCCACGCCGACATCAACTCGGTCTCCGCCGGGAACGGCATCTACGGCCAGAGCGACCGCGACGTGACGTTCCACGTCGGGGACCGCCACATCTACCGGGTCAACATGAAGACCGACCAGATGAAGGTCTTCTCCAATGGCACTCTGCTGCGCACGATTCCCGTCACCACCGGCCAGCCGGGCTTCATCACCCGCTCCGGGATCAAGGTGATCGTGCAGAAGTACGCCAAGCACACGATGAACTCCGAGACCATCGGCATCCCCAAGGGCGACCCGAACTACTACGACATGAAGGACGTCCAGTGGGCGATGCGGATGACCTTCTCCGGGGAGTTCATCCACGCGGCCCCGTGGTCGGTGGCCTCGCAGGGCCATGCGAACGTCTCGCACGGCTGCACCGGCATGAGCACCGCCAACGCCGACTGGCTCTTCCACATGACCCGCGTCGGGGACGTCGTCGACGAGTACGGCACCGATCGCCCGATGGAGGTCACCAACGGGTACGGCGACTGGAACATGTCCTGGGCCGAGTACAAGTCGGGCTCAGCGCTCTCCTGAGCCTGCGCTGGCTGGAGCCCGTCCTCCCGCCCATGTAACACGCCGTCTGCCGCACTACACGGTTGTCGCGTCGACCGTCCAGTGCGGTCAACAGCGTGTTACATGCGCCCGGCGCATGCTCGCCGGCCTGCGGGAGCGGGGGAGGGGAGTAGGCAACAGGACCCGGGAGCGTTGCTCCCGGGCCCTGTCATGTGCTTCTCGACCGTCCGGTCAGTGGCTGGTGTGGCCACCCTCCAGCGCGGGGTCGCCGTGCTCGGCCTCCACGGCCTGGGTGCCGTGTCCGGCCTCCAGCGCGTGATCCTCGTGCGCGGCGTGGGCGTGCGCCTCCTCGATCTCGGCGACGGTCGGCTTCTGGATGTCGTCGTCGTAGTAGAGGGTGCGCAGCTTGTCGCGGAGGGTGGTCTTGCCCTTCGCGTCCACACCGTCGTCCTCGCCGACGCGGCCGCGGTCACGGACCGTGATGGCGTAGGCCTTGGCCTCGTTGATCGGCAGGTGCCGCTCGGAGTAGCCGCCCTCGGCCGAGCGCATGATGACGCCGGTCTCGTAGCCGTGCAGGAGCACCTCGTTGTCGTGGCGCTGCAGCGAGATGCACCACCGGCGGGTGATGAAGAAGGCGATCGCAGGACCGACGAACACCAGCACACGCAGCGCGTAGGTGATGTTGTTGATCGAGGAGTGCAGCTTGATCGCGATCAGGTCGTTGCCGCCGGCCAGCCAGAACATCGCGTACCAGGTCATCAGCGAGACCATGAACGCGGTGCGCGTCGGCGCGTTGCGCGGGCGCTGGAGCAGGTGGTGCTCACGCTTGTCGCCGGTGATCCAGGCCTCGAGGAACGGCAGGATCGTGAGCAGCATCCACGACAGCGTCGGCATCAGGATGACCGGCACGAAGATGTTCCACGACCAGGTGTGGCCCCAGAAGTGCGACTCCCAGCCGGGCATGATGCGCAGCGCGCCGTCGGGCCAGCCCATGTACCAGTCGGGCTGCGAGCCGGCGGTCACCTTGGTCGGGTCGTACGGCCCGAACTTCCACACCGGGTTGATCGAGAGGATCGCGCCCATGATGGCGGTGACGCCGAACGTGATGAAGAAGAAGCCACCCGCCTTGGCGGCGTACACCGGAAGCATGGGGTAGCCGACGACGTTGGTCTCCTTGCGACCGGGGCCGGGCCACTGCGTGTGCTTGTGGTAGACGAGCAGCAGCATGTGGGCCGCGATCAGGGCCAGCAGCAGGCCCGGGATCAGGAGCACGTGGATGGTGTAGAGGCGCGGGATGATCGAGTCGCCCGGGAACTCCCCACCGAAGAGGAAGAACCCGATGTAGGTGCCCACGATCGGGATGGCCTGGATGAAGCCGTCGGCGGCGCGCACCCCGGTGCCGGAGAGCAGGTCGTCGGGGAGCGAGTAGCCGGTGAAGCCCTCGAGCGTGCCCAGGATCAGCAGCAGCGATCCGATCACCCAGTTGAGCTCACGCGGCTTGCGGTGCGCGCCGGTGAAGAACACCCGCAGCAGGTGGATCATCATCGCCGAGATGAACAGCATCGCGGCCCAGTGGTGCATCTGGCGCAGCAGCAGGCCACCGCGGACGTCGAAGGAGATGTCCAGGGAGCTGGCGTAGGCCTGGGACATCGAGATGCCCCGCAGCTGCGGGTAGCTGCCCTGGTAGGTGACGTCCGCCATCGACGGCTTGAACCACAGCGTCAGGAACACGCCGGAGATCAGCAGTACGACGAAGCTCCACAGCGCGATCTCGCCCAGCATGAAGGACCAGTGGTCCGGGAAGATCTTGCGCAGGTTCTTCTTGCCCATGGCGGCGAGGCCGAGGCGCTCGTCCGACCACTCAGCGATCGCGCCGACCTTGGTCGGCTTCTTCGCGGTCGCCGCAGCGGTGTTGCTCGTGGCGACCTTGCTCGTGTCGACGCTCACTTGCCGGTCTCCTTGCTCCACTCGTCAGCGACCTCGGCGGGCGACTTGGTGTCGCGCTCCCAGAAGCTGGGCCCCACCGGTTCAGGATAGTCGCTGAGCGCGACGAGGTAGCCCTCGTCATCGACGCCCAGCGGGAGCTGCGGCAGGTGCCGGCCGGCCGGACCGAAGAGGACCTTGCCGGAGTCGGCGAGGTCGAAGGTCGACTGGTGGCACGGGCACAGCAGGTGGTGCGTGGTGCGCTCGTTGAGCGAGATCGGGCAACCGACATGGGTGCAGATCTTGGAGTAGGCCACGATCCCGTCGACCGACCAGTTGCGGGTGACCTGCGAGACGATGTCGTCGGGGTCCATCCGCAGCAGGACCGTGGCGGCCTTGGCCTTCGCGACCTGCAGGTCGGCGCCCTCGAGCACCTCGCCGGCGGGCAGGTTCTGGCCCTTGTCGGTGCCGAAGATGATCTCCGGCTCGGCGTTGACCAGGTCGCCGATCTCGAGGTCGCTGGGCCGGATCGGCGTACCGACGACGTCACGGACCACGCGCATGTTCTTGGCCCACACGGTGTGCTTCAGCTTGTCACCGGGCAGCGGGCCGAGGTCGCGCAGCATGACCACAGCCGGGGCGACCAGGACACCCATGGACATCAGCAAGGTGTTGCGGATCAGGGGACGTCGCCCGATGCCCGACTCCTCCAGCCCGGCCTGCAGCGCGGCGAGCGTGGCGGAGCGGTCCTCCTCGGAGGAGGAGGCCGGGTGGCGCTCCTCGACGAGCTCGACGTCGGCCATGAGCTTGCGGGCCCACTGGATGACGCCCACGCCGATGAAGAGGAACGCACCGCCCAGGGTCAGGCCCAGCGCGACGTTGGAGGCGCCCAGGCCGAGGAACTTCTGGCCCTGGATGCCGGTCCGCAGCGTCACGTAGAAGACGACGAACAGGACCGTGCACAGGATCGAGAGGCCGAACAGCGTGGCCACCTGACGCTCGGCGCGACGCTCGGCGGCCGGGTCGACGTCCGTGGGACGCCAGTGGTGCTCCGGCAGACCGGGATCGGGCAGGAGCGCGTCGGTGTGCGCCTCGATCTCGTGGTGGGAGTCGCTCACTGCGCCGTTCCCTTCTTGGTGAGCTTGCTCTTGGAGGTACGCGTGGTGTGGGCGGCGATCCAGACGGCGAAGCCGACCAGGACGCCCAGGCCCACGATCCAGGCGAACAGGCCCTCACTGACCGGGCCGAGGTTGCCCAGGCCGAAGCCGCCGTACCCGGGCTGCTTGCGCATGGACTCGATGTAGGCGATGACGTCCTTCTTCTCCTCGGGCGAGATGTTGCCGTTGGAGAAGCTGTCCATCGACTGCGGGCCGGTCAGCATGGCCTCGTAGATGTACTTCGGGTTGGTGTCGAGCAGCTTGGGGGCGTAGCCACCGCGCGGCATGGCGCCACCCTCGCCGGTGAAGTTGTGGCAGGCGGTGCAGTTGGTCAAGAAGATCTGGCCACCGCGGACGATCGCCTCCTGCTTCTCCGCATCCGTCATGCCGTCGGTGCTGTAGTCCGCCTTGGAGGGGATCGCCGGCCCGGGAGCCAGGCTGGCGACGTACGCCGCGAGCTCGTCGATCTCGGTCTGGGAGAAGATGTTCTTCTTCTTCTGCACCTGCACGCCCGGCTGGACCATCGGCATCCGGCCGGTGCCGACCTGGAAGTCGACGGACGCGGCGCCGACACCGGCCAGCGAGGGGCCGATGAGCTTGCCGTCGCGGCTGGTCAGGCCCTCACCGTTCTGCCCGTGGCAGAAGGCGCAGCTGACCAGGAAGAGCTGGCGGCCCTTGGCGGCCATCGCGGCCTGGTCCTGGGCGGTCTCCGCGGAGGAGGGGGAGACGGCGGCGTACAGGCCGCCGGAGAGGGCCAGGCCGAGGAGCAGCAGCACCAGGCCGGCGAGAGGGCCGCGGCGGTGCCGCGAGAGGCGACCGACGGAGCGGTTAAGGAGACGCACCATGTTGTCTTTGCAGTCCTTGATCTTCGCAGGCGGTCGGGGGCTACTTGATGAGGTAGATCGTCGCGAACAGACCGATCCACACCACGTCGACGAAGTGCCAGTAGTACGAGACGACGATCGCGCTCACGGCCTGCTCGTGGGTGAAGCGACGGGCCACGAAGGTGCGGCCGAGCACGAAGAGGAAGGCGATCAGGCCGCCGGTCACGTGGAGACCGTGGAAACCGGTGGTCAGGTAGAACATCGTGCCGTAGCCGGACGAGGGCAGGGTGATGCCCTCCTGGATCAGGCTGGCGTACTCGGTGGCCTGACCCGCGATGAAGATCGCACCCATGATGTAGGTGAGCACGAACCACTCGCGCAGGCCCCAGCCGGCGACGTTGAACACCGAGCCGGTGCGTCCGACCTGGCCCCGCTCGGCGGCGAAGACGCCCCACTGGCAGGTGAAGGAGGAGAGCACCAGGATCGTGGTGTTCACCGAGGCGAAGGGCACGTTGAGATGTGCGGTGCTCTGCGCCCACAGGTCCGGGCTGACGGCGCGGATCGTGTAGTACGCCGCGAAGAGGGCCGCGAAGAACATCAGCTCACTGGAGAGCCAGATGATCGTGCCTACGCTGACCATGCTGGGCCGGTCGTGGTGCCCGTGCAGACGGGAGGCCGGAATCGTCGAAACTGTCGCCACGGGCGCCATTATGTCGGTACCCGACCCCGAGGGCATCCCGACCCCCTGACTTATGGGCGCCGGAAAGATCACACGACCGGCCGGCGCCCTCTAGGTTGGGACGGTGAGGCGCTGGCGGCGGGTTCTGTGGTGGGCCGTGCCGCTGGTGATTTTCGCCGTCAGCCGCGTCGTCGACGCCCTGATCATCGCCCACGCGGCGCACCACCAGGCCGCGATGGACGGCTCGTACGGCATCCACGTGGAGACGGTGAAGCCGGCTGATCCGGGTTACCTGGCGGCGCTCACGAACTGGGACGGCCAGTGGTACGAGACCATCGCCCGGCACGGCTATCCGCGTGACGTGGGTTCGGGTCCGTTGCCCCAGAGTCCGTGGGCGTTCTTCCCGTTCTTCCCCGCCCTTGTCCGGCTGGTGATGCTCATCACGCCGCTGGGCTTCGCCGTCGCCGCCACCATCATCTCGATGACCGCGGCCGCCCTCGCGATGGTGGTGCTCTACCGACTCATCCTGGACCGCGGTCACGCGTTCGCCGCCGTCATCACGGTCGTCGGGCTCAGCTTCTTCCCCTCGGCTCCGATCCTCCAGGCGGCCTATCCCGAGAGCCTCGCCCTGCTGGAGCTGGTGCTGCTGCTGGCCTTCCTCTCTCGTCGGGAGTACGCCGCGGTGGTGCCACTGCTCGTCATGCTCGCGCTCACCCGGCCGGTCACGCTGCCGGTCGCGGCGCTCGTCGGCGCGCACGGGCTCGTGTCCTGGAGGGCATCGACGCGGCGGCAGCGCTGGCAGCTGGCCGGTCTGACCGGCCTCGCCGGGCTCTGCTTCGGCCTGTGGCCCCTCCTGGCGGGGGCCATGTCGGGTCGGTGGGACGTCTACTTCGCCACCGAGCGGGCGTGGGGCAACGATGTCGCGCTGCGGCAGTCCTATCTCGGCTGGCTCTTCGGCGGTCCCGACCATGCAGACACCGCCCGGGCGCTGCTGGTGCTCGGCGTACTCCTGATCAGCGTCGCGGTGCCCGCGGCCCGGGCGTGGCCGCTGGAGATGCGGCTGTGGGCGGTGCTCTATGGGCTCTATCTCGGGCTGGTCCTGCGCCCGGGCACCTCGATCGAGCGGTACATGCTGCTGGCGGTGGTGCCCTGGCTGCCGCTGCCCTCGCTCGCTCCGCGCGGCACGCCGCGATGGGTGCAGGGCCTGCTGATCGCCGTCATCGCGGGGATCGGGATCCGGATGCAGGTCGGGTGGGTCGAGCACTTCTTCATCCCGTCGGTCTCGAACGGCACCTGGTTCCCCCCGCCGTAGGCCGCCCGCGAGTAGAGTCCCCGATGTGACCGCCTCTGCGAAGCCGCTCAAGGTGCTCGTCTACAGCGACGACGTCACCGTCCGCAAGCAGGTGATCCTGGCACTGGGACGCCGGCCTCACCCCGATCTTCCCGAGGTCGAGTACGTCGAGGTCGCCACCGAGCCGATCGTGGTGCAGAACCTCGACGCCGGCACCGTCGACCTCGCCATCCTGGACGGCGAGGCGGTCCCCGCGGGCGGGATCGGCATCGCCAAGCAGATGAAGGACGAGATCGCAGCGTGCCCGCCCATCGTNGTGCTGACCGGCCGGCCGCAGGACGGCTGGCTGGCNACCTGGTCGAGAGCCGACGCCGCCGTACCGCAGCCGTTGGACCCGGTGGTCCTCGCCGAGACGGTCGTGGGACTCCTCCGCGGCAGCGTCCCCGCCTGACCGCCGTGGCTTCGATCACGTGGCCCGAGGTGCTCGGGGCGCTGGTGGCGCGCGCCGACCTGACGACCGAGCAGACCGCGTGGGCGATGGGGGAGATCCTCGCCGGCGAGGCGACGCCGGTGCAGATCGCCGGTTTCGCCGTGGCCCTGCGCGCCAAGGGCGAGACGATCGAGGAGATGACCGCGCTGGCCTCGGTCATGCTGGCCAACGCCAACCCGATCACGGTGCCGGGGCGGCTGCTCGACGTCGTCGGCACCGGCGGCGACCGCTCCATGTCGGTCAACATCTCCACGATGTCGGCGATCGTCGCGGCCGGGGCCGGGGCGAAGGTCGTCAAGCACGGCAACCGCTCGGCGTCCTCCCAGGCCGGCTCGGCCGACGTGCTGGAGGCGCTCGGCATCCGGCTCGACCTCCCGATCAGCCGCGTCGCCGAGCTGGCGGAGAGCGCCGGAATCACGTTCCTCTTCTCCGCCGCGTTCCACCCGGCGATGCGCTATGCGGCGGTGCCCAGGCGCGAGCTCGGCATCGGCACGGCGTTCAACTTCCTCGGTCCGCTGACCAACCCCGCGCGGCCGGCGGCGAACGCGGTCGGCTGTGCCGACGCGCGGATGGCGCCGGTGCTGGCCGGCGTACTGGCGGGGCGCGGGGCGCAGGCGTGGGTCTTCCGTGGTGACGACGGCCTGGACGAGCTGACCACCATCACCACCTCATCGGTGTGGGCGGTGCGCGACGGCGTCGTCACCGCACACCAGGTCGACCCGGCCCGGTTCGGCATCGCAGCCGCGACCACCGAGGACCTGCGCGGCGGCGACGCTGCCCACAACGCCGAGGTGGTGCGCCGGCTCCTCGCCGGGGACAAGGGCCCCGTGCGCGACGCCGTCGTCCTCAACGCCGGCGCCGCCCTAGCGGTGTACGACGGAGCCGACGGCTCGATCGAGGACCGGCTCGCCGCCGGCATCGAGCGGGCTGCTCGGGCCATCGACTCCGGCGCCGCGGCCCAGGCGCTGGAGCGGTGGATCAGCGAATCGTCGCGCTGAGCGCGCCGACGGCGGGGGTCGGCTGTACGGCGTGATCGGGGCAGCGCGCGGCCCAGGCCGCTGGGGCGGTCAGCATGTCGATGTCGCGGTTCTGCTCCTTCACGCGCCAGCCGTCGTGTATCAGCGCGTACGACAGCGGCCACGAACGACTCAGAAGCGCGTAGTGGGCCCCCGTCTGGCACAGCAGCCGGTCCCAGGAGGGCGCGAGCGTGGCGAGATCGGTGATGCGCTCGAGTTCGGCGTTGGTGTAGACGTCGCCGTACCCGTGCGCGACCAGGTTGAGCTGGGGATAGCGCCACATCAGGTACCCGCCGTAGAGCTGATTCGCGAGCAGAGTGGTTCCGGGCGGCAGCGAACCGAGCTCACTGCTGACCCAGGCCGGCTGGGGCGGCGGGTGGTCGGCCCTCGTGGGGGCGACGAAGGCGAGCACCGAGAGCGCGGCGAGGACGAGCGCAGTCACGATGCGGCGCTCGAGGGTGCCAACAGGCGCTCGGCGGGTGAGATGCGGTTGCACCAAACGCGCGGACAGAGGGACAAGCATCGCGGCAGCCGCCGGAACGGTCCGGTTCGAGTAGACCATCGCCACGAGGCTCAGCCCGAGCATCAGGATGTCGAACCAGTCCCGGACCTCCGAACGCGCCAGCGCTGTGAACGCGATCAGGAACAGCACGAGGAGCGCGATGGTGTGCGGCTGCGTGAAGTCCGGCGGTGCCCATTCGGTGAAGTGGCCGCGACGGGAAGCCACCAGCAGCACCGCCGGATACAGCGCCGGCCCCACCGGTGTCAGGGCGGCCGCGACCGCCGACGCCACCGGTACGCCGAAGAACGGCAGGGCCGCTCGACGTGTCCGCTGCTGCATCCAGATCCCGAGGGCGGCGACCACCCCGACCGCTATGCCGACCGGCCACATGCCGTGGCACATCGCCCAAAGCCACGTGAGGGGCACCAGGACCCAGGGCGCAGTCCGTCGCTCCGCTGCCCTGACCCAGAGGATGGTTGTCACGGCCACGAGGATGTAGCTGACCATCTGGGGCCGCATCGAGATCCCGGGCGTGGAGGCGAAGATCGCNATCGCGGTCAGGATCGAGGCGGCCAGCATCGTGGTGCTGCGCCGCGCGCCGACGTACAGGCNGGCGGCGAGCGTGAGCGACAGCAAGCCTGACAACCAGGCGACGCCCGCGAGACCGAAGAGCTGCTGGACCTTCGCCATCACGATCTCGGACAGCCACTGGGTGGGGACCCAGTGCGCGTGCTCCAGGGTGCTCACGTGGCCCGGGTGGGTCAGCGACCAGGCCCCGGAGAGGAACTCCTCGCCGAAACGTAGGTGGAAGTAGGTGTCGAAGTTCCCCAGCGGCAGGGACGCTTCCGCGGTGAGAGCGGCGACCAGCGCAGCGAAGAGGACGAGAGGAAGGACCGACCTGACGAAGACCGAGACCGGGTCCGGACGATGGCCCGACACGCCGCGCCCCGTCAGTCGAGGCCGATGGAGAACGCCGCCTCCAGGTCATGCTGCGAGTAGGTCCGGAACGCGATGTGGGTCTCCGTGTCGCGTACGCCGGGCACCTTGTTGAGCTTGTCCGCCACCACCGATGCGATCTCGTCGTGGGTGCGGACCCTGACCAGCACGATCAGGTCGATGGGACCGGTCACCGAATAGACCTCGCTGACACCATCGATCGCCGCGATCGCCTCGGCGACCTCGGGGATGCGGGCGACGTCGGCTGACACGTGCACGATGGCGGTGATCACGCCGCTCAACCTAGCGCGGCGATCGAGCCGAGGCATCCCCGGTCGCGTGCGCCGCGGACGTCGGGCCGTCATGCACCACGCCGGTCGGAGCGCGCCAGGTCAAGTAGCTCGACAATGCGATGTTCAGCACCACGAGTGTCGCGATGACCGCTTGACCGGGGACGGAGCGCAGGGCGCCCTGTGCGCGCCAGACCAGCCAGGCCAGAGCGAGCGGAACGCCGGTCAGTGCACCCATGAGCAGGTGGCGGGACCAGCCTGTGCTCGACATGAACAGCCACCACAGGGCGAGCAGGACCGAGCCCGCCAGCAACGCCCTGACCGGCGCGAGGTCCCCTCCGGGCTTTGCAGGCCGGCTGAGGGAGCCAAGGTCTCGATGCAGCCACCAGAGCCCCAGGATCGTCGTCGCGATGACGACGGAGAGCCATCCACAGGTGCCAGCGAACGTGACGACGCGATCGGCCCAATCCATCGTCGAGGCTGTCAGGCCTCGGCTCGTTGGAGCGCCGAGCCCTGACCCGCCATGCAGGACGAACTGCACGTATTCGTGCTGGTTCGCGACGAACCCTGCCCATCCCAGGGAGGCCCAGATGATCGCGAGCCATGCAGCAATCGGTGCAACCAGCCCAAGGCACCACCACGTCGCGGCGCGAGCCGAGCGGTCACGACCACTGGACAAGACGAGAACGATGAGCAAGCCGGGAGCGTAGACGAGACTCAGGGTCTTGGTGAGAGCTGCCAGTCCTAGGAGCGCACCTGACAGAGCCGGCCTACGGCGCAGCACCAGCGCGCAGCACACCACGAGGGCCGCGGCAGGGTACTCGCCCTTGACGACAGCCGGGCCCGCCACACGACTGCCCGGGTCGAAGGCGCTCGTCGCAGCAAGAACTGCCGCGACCGCCACGAGCCCCGGCCATCGGCCCCACGCGCGTGTGGCGATGAGGAACACCCCGAGGACGAGGGCGAGGAAGAAGCAGACCACGACGAGTCGAGCTGCGAGGACCGACGGTCCCGTCATAGTGAAGACCAGGGCGATCGGCCCCAAGACCGGAGCTCCCGTCGAGATGCGGGGGTCGAACGGCGTCCGGCCGCCGCCGCTCAGGAGGCCGTCGCTCGCATAGGAGCCATCCGACGCAAGATGACGCGGAACCTGGAGGTTGTAGCGCTCATCGAAGGTGACGCCGGAGTGCAGGCTTCCCAGGACGAGTTCGAGTGTCAGGAGCAGGAGAACGAACCATGCCAGCCGATAGCGGACACCTTCGGACATCAAGTCCCTGTTCCCGCCCGAGCGACGGCCGGTTGTGCTCGAGCCAACGCTCCTGTCCCAACTTCTCCGTCGGTCGAGAGCACGACGGTTGGTACGGCTGGTGCCCTAGCCAGTTCAAGTGCAGCCGACAGGGCGAAGCGAACCAAGCGCCAGGGCGGAAGGTGCCGCCGGGATCGTCCCCAGGTGACTCCGTCCTGCTGCGGACCGCGTCGCGAGAGGGAGCGAACCGGAACCTGTTCGCGTGTGAGTCCAAGGCGGGCCTCGGCCCTTGAGATGTGGAGATGCGGCACGAGGCTCCCGTCGGGAGTGAAGGCAAGGAGCTCCGCGATGACGGCAGCCTGGTAGGCCCGCAGCGGCGTATTGACGTCGTCGTCACTGGCCAGAAGCGCTCGGCAGGCGCGCGAAAGCGCGGCTCGGTACCAAGCCTCTCGGCGATCGGTTCTGCGGCCGAGGGCGGCGTCGCTCTCGCCCAAGGCTGCGACGACTCGCGCGATGTCAGCTCCCGTGAACTGGCCGTCACCGTCGACGTGGACCACGACCGGCCGCCCCGTCGCGATCGCCGCTCGATAACCGCGCAGGACGGTGGGGCCATGGCCGCGATTCCTGTCGTTGCGCAGCACCAGCACGCGCCTCGCAGTATCCGGCGCCAGTCGGACACTGATCGTCGCCGCCAACGGGACCGTCGAATGGTCATCGACAACGACGAAGTCGGCCATCACGCCGATGGATCGCAACGCCTCGTCGATCTCGGTGATGAAGTCCGCGATGCTGGCGTTCTCGTTGTACGCCGGCATCGCCACGACGACGTCTGTCTTCATCCGTTCCACCCTTTCGCGTCGACCACGCTAGGGATGTGCGGTCGAAACCGCAGGACATGTGCTGCCACATGGCCCGAACGGGTGGTGGTGAGGGAGCCGTTCGGTGGACTATCGCGCAGGCTGGTGAACCGTTGCGAGGTCGCGGCGCTCGCCGAAGGGGACCAAGGTGCGACGCGACTCCTCGACCGCGTCGTGCACCGCAAGGTGGCGGGTGGCGCCCGCGACGGGGCAGGTCCACTCGCCGTCGATGTCGATGAGGCGGATGCCCGGGGACTCCAGCCAGCGCAGGATCAGCTCGCTCTCCTCTGCGCTCGCGGCCGGCACCGGCCCCGGCGCTGGCAACACCGTCTCGGCGCTGGCGCGCAGCTCACGGACGTAGCCGTGGGCGTCGCCACCGGGCGGCAGGATGCCGGCGGCCGCGAGCCGGCCCCGGCGTACGACGTGGACCTCCCAGCGACCGTCGTCACCACGGCGCGCGGCGACCACCTCGGCGCAGCGCGAGAGGGCTGAGAGCCGCTGGGTCCGGGCCGCGGCGCGGATGAAGGCGGCCAGCCGGTCACGGTGCACGCCGGCCTCCTCGAAGCGCTCGGCTGCGGAAAGTGCGCTCATTCGATCGGTGATGGCGGAGATCACGCTGTCGGGGCGGCGCAGCAGCGTGTCACGCAGTTGGCGCACGACGGTGGCGTAGGCCTCTGCATCCGCACTGCCGTCGCACGGGGAGAGGCAGCGGCCCATCTCGGCCAGCACGCACGGCGAGCGGGACGCCTGGCGTCCGAGCCGGTCCGTGCACTGACGCACCGGGAAGGTGTCGTGCAAGGCCTGCAGCGCCTTCTCCGCCACCTTCTTCGACGAGAACGGCCCGAGGTAGTCGGCCTGATCGTCGAGCACCCTCTTCACCAGCGACAGCCGTGGCCACGGCTCACGGGTGAGCTTGACGAAGTGCATCTTCTCGGGGAAGCGCGAGCGCCGGTTGTAGCGCGGCTTGTGCTCGGCGATGAGGCGCAGCTCCCGCACCTGGGCCTCCAGCGTGGTGGCGCACTCGATGCCGGTGACGGTGGCGGCCAGCCCGACCATCTCGCCGATGCGGGAGCGGGTCTCGGAGGCGGTGAAGTAGGACCGCACCCGGGTGCGGAGGTCCCGTGAGGTGCCGACGTAGAGAACCCGCTGCCGTTCGTCGCGGAAGAGGTAGACACCCGGCGCATGCGGGAGCGCCTCAGCGAGGTGACGCTTCCTTCGTTGTGCGGTCGAGACCCGGGCCGAGAACGTCTGGAGCTCCTCGAGGGTGTGCACGCCCAGGCCGCCCAGCCGCTCCATCAGGCCGTGCAGCACGTCCACGGTGGCCCGAGCGTCGGCCAGCGCCCGGTGGTTGGGTGTCGTGCCGGCGTTGAACACCTTCGCCAAGGAGGAGAGCTTGCAGTTCGGCGCGTCATCGCGCGTGATCACGCGGCGGGCGAGCTTGGCGGTGTCGACCACCTCGAAGGGCGGCCACGCCCGCTCCTGGCGCGCGGCGAAGTGCTTGAGGAAGCCGACGTCGAAGGGCGCGTTGTGGGCGACGAGCACGCAGCCGGCGGCGAACTCCAGGAACGCCGGCAGCGCCGACTCGATCCTGGGCGCGTCGGCGACCATCGTGTCGCTGATGCCGGTGAGCACCGCGATGAACGGTGGGATGGAGCCTTGCGGGTTGACCAGCGTCTGGAACTCGCCCAGGATCTCGCCGCCCCGCGCCTTCACCGCACCGATCTCGGTGATCATCGAGCCGGCCTCGGCCGATCCGCCCGTCGTCTCGAGGTCGACGACGCAGAACGTCACATCGCGCAGCGGCCTGCCCAGCTCATCGAAGCTGCGCTGGGTCTCCCATCCCGATCTCGGCCGGGTCGGCGCGGACGTGCTCATGTCGGCGACGCTAGGACGCGCCACCGACAATTCCCGGGCGGCACGCTGCGTGGCCACACCTATCCTTCAGGTCATGACGACCGCTGCGGACCCGGCGCCGTCCCTCGCCGAGCTCCCGGAGCCGGTGCGGGCGCGGATCGTCGCGCTCGCGGCGGCGGTGCTGCCGCAGGTGCCGGACCTTCCCCCGCCGCTGCGGCGGATCGCGGCGTTCGCGCCGGCGCGTCGTGCCCGGGCCGGCGGTGCCGCGATCGCCGCAGCCCTCGAGGTCGGCGCCGCCGACGAGGACGGTCTGCGCGCCCGGCTGGCGGTCCAGCTGCGCGACGCGCGCGCGGCCGATGAGGAAGCGGGGCCAGTCTCCGACCCTGCCGAAGCAGCGGCGCTGGGCTGGCTCCTGCGTCCTGAGGCGTGGCACGACCGGGTCGCGGCCGCGGTGCGCGAGCTGCAGAGCCGGCCGCCGGTCGACGAGGCGGAGGCGGCCCGGCTACGGCGCAGGGTGGCGCAGCTCGAGGACGACGTGCGCGAACTGCGTGAGCGTCGACGCGTCGACGTCGAGACGCTGAAGCAGGAGAACACCGCATTGCGCCGCAAGCTCGGCGAGGAACGGGTCAGCGGCCGCGAGGCGCTGGGCGATGCCACGGAGGCCCTCGCCGCTGCCGAGACGGCCAGGGCAGCGGCCGTGGCCGCGACGGAGTCGCAGGATCGCGAGCTGCGCCAGCTGCGCGCCCGGGTCGCGCAGCTGGAGGCTGAGGCGGGGACGGAGCGGCGTACCGTCCGCTCCGAGCGCGAGGAGGCGACCCTGCGAGCCCGGCTCCTGCTCGACACGGTGCTCGACGCGGCGGCCGGCCTGCGGCGCGAGCTCGCCCTGCCGCCGGCAGAGGGGACGCCGGGGGAGGCCGTCGAGTCGGCGTACGCCGTCAGTCCGGGGCCGACTGAGCGCCAGCGCGGCGTCGCGGGCGTCGGTGAGTTGGAGGGCTACCTCGCGATGCCGCGCGCCCGTCTGATCGTCGACGGCTACAACCTGAGCAAGCAGGCCTGGCCGACGTCGCCCCTGGACGCCCAGCGGATCCGGTTGCTGCAGGCGCTGGCGCCCCTGGTCGCGCGCACCGGGGCGGAGACCACGGTGGTCTTCGACGCAGCCAATGTGGCGGCGGGAGGCGGCCGTCAGGTGCCCGCCACGCCGCGGGGCGTGAAAGTGCTCTTCAGCCCGGCCGGCGTCATCGCCGATGACGTGATCCGCGAGCTGGTCGCCGCGGAGCCGAGCGGTCGGGTGGTGCTCGTCGTCACCGACGACCAGGCCGTGGCGCGCGACGTGGCACGTGCCGGTGCCCGGTCGGTGCCGACATCGGTGCTGCTGCAGCAGTTGCGCTGAGTCGCGACGAGCGCGACCGTCGTGGTCCTCGCCCGGCCGCAACACGCCCTCCGACGCGCCGGGTGTCAAAACTGTCGGTGGCGGCTGCGACGGTCTGCGCCATGAGCACACGGATCGATTGCGACACCTGCGTGGTGCGGGGGTTGGAGTGCCACGACTGCGTGGTCTCGGTGCTGCTCGGGCTACCACCCGAGCTCACCATGGATGACGACGAGCGCCGCGCGCTCGCCGTCCTGGCCGACGGCGGCCTGGTGCCGCCGCTGAGGATGGTGACGCCGACCGAGGGACCGGAGGTCGAGTCGGCCTAGTGTCCACCGATGCCACTGGGGCGGATGTGACCGCTGGGGCAGAGGAGGCTGTGAATTGACGCAACATGCTGGGAGAACGATTAGCCCGTGACGCCAAGGCTCGGTTATCGTCTAGGCACTTGGTGCCCGAGGCAGCGGATCACACGGGATCCGCGCGGGCACCGCGCTGAGTCAGGACACGCATCGGGGCGTGGNCTGAGCCGGGGAACCAAACGACGGCCTGGCCGTCATCTGGGGTGAATCTCCCGCGAGGCGTGTCCGAATCCGGATGCGAGGAGCGGGGGTAGGGCATGTCGTGCCCGAACCCGTCAGCTCACCCGGTAGGCGTACGACATACAAGGAGACCGCCCGCTCGTGATGAACGGTCGCAACCGCATCATCGCTGGCATCGCGACGCTCGCCGTCGCCGGGACAGTGGGGCTGCTGCCCTCGGTCCCTGCCCATGCGACCCCCTCCGTCAAGGACGCCCAGGCCAAGGTGGACGACCTCTACCACCAGGCCGAGATCGCCGGCGAGCAGTACGACGCCGCGACGGTGCGTCTCAAGCAGCTCAAGACCGAGCTCACCGACCTCCAGGCCGATCAGTCCCGTCAGGACCAGCAGCTCAGCGGTGTGCGCGACCAGGTCCGGGACTCCGTTCTGAACCAGTTCGAGGGCTCGAACATGTCCGCGGTGGGCCAGGTCGTGGTCAGCGACGACCCCAAGGCGTTCCTCGCGGGCCTCTCCACGATGTCGGCCTACGACGGGATCCAGTCGAGCCTGCTCAACGACTACGCCAACCAGGTCACCGCGCTCCAGCTGCGCAGCAAGGCGACCGCGGACCGTGCGAGCGAGGTCGCCGCCACCGAGGCGCAGCTGCAGCAGGCCAAGGCGACCATCGATCAGAAGCTCGCCGAGGCCAAGCAGGTCCTGGGCGGTCTCCAGGCCAAGCAGCGCGAGGCCCTGCTCTCCCGCGACAGCAGCCGCGTCTCCACAACCGACATCGCGGCGACCGGCAGCGCTGCCGCAGCGATCGCCTTCGCGATGGCGCAGGTGGGCAAGGCCTATGTCTTCGGTGCCACCGGCATGAACGCGTTCGACTGCTCCGGCCTGACGATGCGTGCCTGGGGTGCCGCCGGCGTCGCGCTGCCGCACTCCTCTGCCGCCCAGTTCAACTCCGGGCGGCACATCCCGGCCTCGCAGCTGCAGCCGGGTGACCTGGTGTTCTACTACCACCCGATCAGCCACGTCGGCATGTACATCGGCAACGGTCTCATCGTCAACGCGGAGAACCCCAGCGTCGGGGTCAAGGTCACCGGCCTCTATTCGATGCCGTTCGTCGGAGCCGTCCGCCCCGGCTGACCGGCGCATCACCTGCGCACATCACCCCCGCGCATCACCGTGCGTCGGGTCTGGTTGACTCGGCGCCATGACGACCACGCCCCGCCACTCCACCGCAGTGGCGGGGCGTGTCGTCGTCGTGGTCGTGGTGCTGCTTCTGATCCTGGCCGGCATCCTCGCGTGGAGGATCCACCACGACGACACCTACGTCGTCCCGCCGAATGTCGCCCGCTCCGGACGGCCCGCGCTCGAGCAGCCCGGCGAGGCTGCGGCGGCGCTCGCAGCGCTGCAGCAGGCGGTCGCGGCGCACGCGCCTGACGCCGTCGCGGGCAGCATCGCCAAGACGGTGGTCGCGAACGCCTCGACGCTACGGGTCGAGGACTTCACCGCCCGCTACGTGGCGCCCGAGGGGGCAGTGTCGGCGGACGGCTCGTGGACCGCCGACGTCGCGGTGACCTGGCGGTTCGCCGACGTCGA
>Ga0058694_1000215_pt1 | contig 34556 bp, 39 predicted proteins | sample AgamicOrSfrz_FD_55041 | JGI IMG/M metagenome (GOLD analysis project Ga0058694, IMG submission 55041) | Agave microbial communities from Guanajuato, Mexico - Or.Sf.rz | ecosystem: Host-associated > Plants > Phyllosphere > Phylloplane/Leaf | place: Guanajuato, Mexico | collected 2012-05-30 | reverse complement strand
TTTGCCACGTCGGCCGCACTTTTCACACCGGCGCCGCGCATCATTTCTGCAAGCTCCGACTGAAGTTCACCTTTCGGCCGCTTGGCGCCGGTGCCGCCCATTTGTATCAATCGACGGTCTTGACAGTGTGGCGCCGGGCGCAGCGAAAGCATCACACGGTTGCCGAGCAATATGTCTGCGATTGCGCAGCCGCAGCAGTAGGCGGTCAGCGCAAGGCGCGGAAGGCTCATGCGTACCGCTCCCTCTGCCCATCCATGCATTTGCGATTTGCCTACGCGAAGGTGCGCCGCGAAGTGAGCTGACTTGCCGGCGAACAAGGTGTCGATGGCGTGGATTAGAAACGCGGACTGCGCGGACGGCTCATAGCGACGGCCGGAAAAGAAGACAGCGTCATCCAGAAGCTCTGCTACGAGCTGTGCACTCTCGATTTCATAAGCAGACGCGGGGGAGTCTGAGTCCGCCATCGTCGCATCAACTTCAGCACTCATCGCGTCGGACTCGTTGTTGGAGCCGGGTTTACGTTTTTGCTCTGTGAGCTCGACGAGCCGCGTCCCGTGCAACGGACAGGCAACGACCGAATCAATAAACCAAAGCAGGCGGTCATACCGGTCACGCCCAAGCTTTTTGTCCTCTCTGTGGCATGCCGGGCAAAATCGCCTCTTACCTGACATCAATTTAAGGGGAGAGATGAGGTCTCTCAGAGGAAGCAGCGTACAAAGCTGCAGGTTGGTGCGCAGTGTGAGCTCGTTCAACGTTTGAGCCCACTGACATGCTAATTCTGTCAGGTTCGACAGATTGGCTGCGTAGTCAGCCCGTCCGATGTCGCGAGCCATTCGGTCCGAGTCCACGCCAAATAGCTCCCGCGCGGCGGGACCTATGATTCGATTCGCCAACGTCCCGCGCGAAACATTGTAGGCAATGCTCATGCGAGTGACATAGCTTCCCAGGCACTCGCGGTCTTCGCCCGAGCTTCCATACGGTGGAAGGCTGAAGAGAACCGAACGCGCCGGCGCGTCTTCAGGCCATCCACCAGGCAACGAATTGCGGAATGGACTCCTCATCGGCGGAGACCTCCCGAACCATCACCTGACCTTCGTGCACGTGCCGCCGCTAGGCGAGCAAGTATTTCTGCTTGGCTCGGGTAGGCAACTGGATGGGGCGACGTTAGGTAAGGCTTGATATTCTGTTCACCCTCCAAGGTTTCCGCGGCAATCGTTTCGTATTCTGCTTCAGAGGGCAACGAGTTCCAGACATACTCATCTTTCCACGAGTTGCAACCATCATAAGCGCACGCAATAACTGCCCTAACCAGCGTCTTCACGGCATATCCAGGAATGCCAAGATGAGCATCAAAGAGCTTCTCAACATACTTCCCAAGGTCCACTTCGAACGGCAAAGGAAAATGCTCCGCAAGACCCTTGATGAACTGCGTGAAGGCGTCGAAGTCGTCCTGATTGTCGTAGTACCGTGGGAAGTGCACGACGCCGATGCGTCGCGCGATTTGTCCACTCGCGCGGACTAACATTTCCGACCCGTAGGCGCCCAACAACAACAAGTTTGTCCCACCCCGGTTGCAGATAGACTTGAGAAGATTGCCGTATTGAAGCGGGTTCGATTTCGAATCGGTCAGGTGCACCGCTTCGTCCAGCAGGAGGTTGCGAGTTTTGCGATTGCGAAGAGCTTCCTCAAACGCAAATCGGTAGCCTTTCACAATGTCGCCGAGCCTCCGGCCGTTGCCTGGCTGCGTCGGAATCTCTGGAGCCAAGGTGTGGAGGTCGTCTAGGAGATGCTGATAAAACAGCTGCCAGTTCATTTCCTTACCGTCTGCGGCGTCAATACTATTCAACACCACGGGTATCACTCCCGGATTCTCGCGAATCTCCACTTCATAAAGCTTGAGTAGCGCCTCTGTCTGGAGTGCCGCAAATGTTGTCTTGCCAACTCCGGCTGGACCGACGACAACCGTGAGAGAGAGGCCAGCGCCAGGAATCATGTGCCTCTCGACCTCGCGAAGAACCCTTTCAAGGTTTCGATGCATAAAACGAAGCGACTTGACGTATTCGCCCTTGTCGCTAGGACTTCCGTGAAGAGCCTGTTCATAAGTGATTGACATCGTGAAACCTCCTCGACTAGATGGGGCGCGAAGTGGGAATGGAGTCGTAGTTCATTTTGAAACGGCCTTTCTGGGCCTTGGGTAATGGTATGCGCATGATGCTGTCATCATCCGGCGGTCCGAGTTCTACTGGCGTAGTGATAGGTAATTCAATGCATGCTTCTTTCTGGGCCAGGCTGTGGTCTTCAATAAGACGTGCGTTACCGTACACTTGGCGCGTAGCCTCGGTAAGGGCAGCCACATCTGGAAGAGAGTGACCTTCGAGTACCGCGTAGAGTGCGGCCTCCAAGGATTCATCGGGCTCGCCGCACATGCGCATCCGTACCTCATGCATCACATATCCCCACTCAACATACGTCAGCTTTCGGTATTTCATGAGCAGCTTTGACACGCAGCGAATCCATTTGCCGTTGAGCAATGCATACACGATGCTCACGTCCCACATGTCGACGAGCACTGGAAGATTCTGCGGCCGCACTAATTTGTCAGCAAATTCATCGGCGTTGTACCAGACATGGCCAATCTTGACTCCCATCTGCTTGTCCAGCATCCGGGTACCTCCCTTGGACGGTGGCACGCATGTCAGGATGTAAAAGTAAGAATCGTAGGGCGTCAGTCGGCTCAGACGACGGCCGGTGGCTGCAAACCGAAGGTGCATGTATTCGAGGGGAGAGTGGTCGTGAGCAGGGTGAACTTGGAGGTTGTATTCACGGAAAAAGTATTCATCGAGAAGTCCATGTAGTTCAGGGAAGCTCATTAAATCCGCCCTTATCGGGTCTACGGACCGCGTCACCGTACGGACGTTGCGTAACGCTTTGGAATTGCCAACCAGGTAGTGAATGAGCTTGGTGTTGGTCACTCCGAACAGCCGCTCCATCACTCCACCAAAACGAGACTTGTGCGCCGGACGGAACTGCAATGTGATGTGGAGAAGGTCGCAAAGTTTGTCGAATGCGAAAGAGTGAAATTCTTTTCCGTTGTCGACAACGATGATTGACGGCGTGCGCCGGAAGACTCTGACCATTGCCCGAATAGCCATCATGCAACTTATCTTGCTCGGCGCATGGATTGAGAGATAGAAGGCCAGCACCATTCGCGTCTCAGCATCCATCACGATTGTGAGCCACGGGCGCTTTCGAAAGATTCTCCCGCCTTTACCGCGGATTTTGACGAAGACATCCAACTTGGTGTGGTCGATATGGACTCGATGGAATGGACGTCCGCCGTGTATCTTGTCTTCAACATGCAGGTACCATATCGCTGGCTCCTCGTTGTAAGCGACCCTGCTGCCTTGTCTTGCCTTTACATCGAGGAATTTCGTTCGGTGGAAGTAGAATGTCTTCTTGGAGACTAGGTCTACTCCCGCAGCTTTGCTGAGCTCTGTATAGAGTCGATATGAAGCAGCGCCGCTCGGATTTGTTGGATTGTTACCCCTCTCGGTAGCCTCGCGAATCAGGTCCAGCTGCTGCTGCGTTATCTGACATCGTCCGCCGCTCCGGCGCTTTGGTGTCGCGGCTCGTCGCTGAGCTGGCAGAGACTCGCCTGCCGCCCGCACCTCCCTTCGTATTCGCTGTATCTGTCTCGTGCCCAGGTTACACCGTACCTTCTTGCCTGCTTCAAGGTCGCGAACGATGAGGAACCGTTTTTTTCCCTCAACTATCTGATAGTCAGTGAGACCGTCGATTTGCGAGAGGCGTTTATCGGTGGACGGTTGAGATGAAAGGAGAAATATCTCTCGGTTGAACAGCGCACGCTCAAAATCAGACCCTGGCATCAGGCCGCCGTTGTGGCTCTGCTGGTCGAAGTAGTGAACTGAGTCTGAACTGACGAACGAAACCTCGAATACGTCGGGGCGGCCTTTAAACATGAACTCGGTGCCCATATCGACGCTGAGGGCAACCTCCTCGCTGACTGCCTTCGGAGCCGGTCGATTGAATTGGAGCGCGTCGAGTTGCGCGCGGGAGTTACAGAGTACAACGTCTTGTGGCTCGCTCAGGTCATCAAATTCGAGGTCGACGAAAATGCGTTGGTCAGCTATCGCTTTATAGACATCGTCAACGAGGAATGCGTCGGGAGGCGTTTCAACGAGGAGTGGTTCGTTCCACGGTGTCTGCTCAGGATAGGCGTACGTTAAAAGCAGACCCAATGTCATCGGACAGGAGGCGCTTGTTATTTTTTCGATTGCCCGCCACGCGCTGTCGGTTAAAGGTGCGCTCTTGTCACACAGGTAGTCGTCAAGAAACTCGAGATTCGAAACAAATATCGCACCGTTCTCATTTCCCGAGCGTAGACAAAATGTGATGCCCATCGCAGCGAAATGCCGTTCGCGCTCTGGGCATCTCCATGTTCCCTCGTCATCCTTGAAGAATCGACGCGGATAGTCTTCGGCGAGCTTCTCAAGGTCTCGCTCAGTTTTCCATTCATCGATGTAGACGCCATACGGCGTCAGTCTGAGGATGTCTGGTGTATAGGGTGTGGGAGCCTGATAGACCGTGAATGTGCCGTCAGACCGTTTTCGCTCGGTTTCAACGCTGATTCTGACCTGTGGCGGCTGGCAATAGAATTCACGCGTTGTCCCATCGCAATCGTATCGAACGACCGCACCGAACTCGGCCTTCCTACTCTCCGTCGCCATCCTGCACCCCATCTTGCGGGAGGTGTAACGTGAGATGACGTTGCCTGTTCGTGATTGGACTTTTCGTGACGGTGACTTAGCACGGGCTTCCCAGATGTACCGTTGACCTTCAGGCGGCGTGCCCAGCCGTTCGAGTTCGGTCCGCAGTTCTGCATCGGAGTAAGGGGACAGTGCCGTTCCAAGGGGACTGTCCCAGAACCAGCGGCTTTCCATCATTTGCCACTGAGATTTCTGGGGGACGGTAGTAGGAAGGTTGATAGTCATGGGCGACTCCTGATGGGCGGAGATGACATCGCGCCTGGCCCTGCCGTTGGACGACCAGCATGTCCCTCGACGAGTTCTTCAAGCTCCGCTTGGTCTTTTCGTTTTTCGATGAATATGTCCTCTGAAGTCACTACCAACATGTCGGCCGTTTCAGTTGCCGGCAACGGATAGACGGTGGTTACACAGTGCACATGTTCGAGGCTCATGATGGTCTCCGGTCATGCGCCAGGAGTGCTTGCTGGTGCTGGTGACTGCGCCTCGCGGTCGTGCGTATTTTGCGGTGTCGGTCTTGGACGGAAAGGTGGACGATGTCTAATGAGCACATCCTCCGAGCAGGGATTTTCAGCGTGGTGCGGAACCGCCATGTCCAGGATTTGCACTCGGCTCGTATGTCCTGGGAAGTATTGGTCTAGGGGCGGCGACAGGCACTCACGGACATGCGATGAGGGCCGCACTCTCACGCGCAACTCCGTCCAGACGGTTGAGACTTTCAGCGCTTCGCGCAGCCTCTTTGCTTCTTTCGTGCGGTCGTGCTCGATACATGGCGCGAGTAGGTAATCAAGGTAGGCGTCGTTATAGCTCTTGATGACCGACGCGGGTAGGGATGCGAGCGAGTGCTCTGCATGTTCGAATGCTTGCCTCGTTGAGACCGGTTGAAACACGTATTTGAGAGAGAAGACGGTAGACCAGCTACATATGAAATCGCCAGGTTGCTTCCAGTCCCGCTCCAAAAGAATCGCAGGAGTGAGGACCTTCACTTCATGTAGCCGACCATTGCGGGAAACAATGACTGTGGCTTCCTGCTCCAGATTGACCTCGCCATCCACACACCAACTTGGGTTGCCGGGACCTTCGATTTCCTTTTTTGTCTGGGCGCTAGCAACGGGAGCACAGAGTCTGCGGATGCTAAGTGGACACTGAGCCGGTGAACCTCGGTCGTGCATCATGGCCACTGGACCTGTGTTCGCCATGGTGAACACGCCATGCGATTTCTTGGGTTTGGACGCACGAGACGGCGGTGAATAGCGGTTTGCGTCGGCTAAGTTACCAAAGCTGCTAAGGCGGGCTACCAGGTCAGTTAACTCGTCTGTGAACGTAGTGCAATTGGGGCGCGTATTCATACATTTCTCCGGTTTGTGAAATGTGAACTCGCGACTGGGCCCCTCGCTCCTCGCTTCACGCGACGGTGCGATAGATAAAGCTTCACACGCCGAAGTTCAGTGAACTCCGGCGGATACGCTGGCTCTGCGAGTGCCCGGTCGCTCGAGTCGAACTAATGGAGGAGCGGCTTAATGCACGAGCTCCAGACCCTGGAACAAGGAGACTTGCCAGGGGCCCTCAGGGGGACAGGGGGGCTGAAAAAGGGGTCGAACGGAGGAGGTGACGCGAGGAAATTTTGATGCGTAGGGCTTCGGGAAAAAACGGGGTCATATTCTCGCCACTGATTGGGGTGTTGCCAGTATGGCGGCGGCGATTTGAGTCGGTCGTTTTGAGGGGAATTTGACCGGAGAAGCGCGATTTTCGGTGTCATTTTGCGAAAGACTCCACGTTGAGTACAGGCGTGAGAATGCTTTGACGCTCAGTGACCCCCGTGAGAAAATCACGATGCTTAGGCGTGGTCTTCCTCACGGGAGCCACCGGGGGCCGCGGTTCAAGTTCGCTTGGACTTAGCGGCCCTCTTCTTTTTTGTGCATTCGTCACACAACAAAGCAGGCGTGGCCGTAGTCCCATCGAAGGGTGGTCAAGGGGACAGTTTTTGCGTGGCGTGCACTCCTTAAGGTTGGTCGGTCGACTGCAAAATTGTAGTCTGATGGCGACTACAAGAGAAGCCGTTTTTTTCCAAATTTCCTCTCGATGGTGGTAACTGTTCTCAAGCTAACGACGAGAGAAGGTATTACTTGCGATTTGCGTTTTATGTCGTATACAAAGGCGTTTTCGCTTTTTACGGTATATGTAAGAGGAGCGCAGAATCGAACGCCGTCGCGGTCGAATGGCGCTGAAAGTAATCTGCAATACTTATCAGTTCGAGCATTGGGATGCGATAGGTTCGAGCAGCTTTATTCGTCTCTCGAGACTTCTCTGCGCCGCTCGGTTGCCCAGTCCCTCAAGTGGATGGACGAGCAGCAATTTGGGTAGAAATTCACTCGAATAGACAGCGTCGGCGTGGTCGAGGATGATGCTCGCTCGTTCTCGGCAACTAAGGATGTGCCGCGCTGCTTCGTTAAGCCTCGCCGGTCTCGTGGGATAGCTCGACGCACCTTCCAGGATACTTGCCGTCACGCGGGACGCCAACGCGTTCGGAAGGAGCTCCATGCAGGCGGCAACCCCGATATAGAAGGTCCACCACGTGTTGAGCACGATGTTTATGTTCTCGCGTTCACCTAGAATCTTCACGAGGATATTTGCATGTTCCAGTGCCTTGCTTCCGACCGCTGTCAACGAAGGAACGCATCCTTCCACGTAGAGCACTTGGTCAGGGTGCAGGACACCGTCAAAGTTGAGATACAAATCCACGGTCATCCCCTTTGCGAGGCTCAATAGCGTCGGCTAACTAATCGAAATCCAGGAGTTGCTGGAGCGCGGACTGGAAGTTGTCGAGGTTGTTGGATGAAGCAGTACCGACGGTAATCGACCTCTCGATGTACTCGAACGGGATGGTCATTGGGTCTCCGTCAATGATGGTCACGCGCTGGGGATTCCGACGGGCTATGTCCGACCGCAACAGGTCAACCTTGCGTTGCGTGCTATACGACCGTCGATGCGCTCGGTTGCCTCGCATGGTCGCGCCGATGGTCTTCTGCGCTAATTCGAGCGGCATCAGGCGGCGAAGCGTACAGTATCCATAATCCGCAACCAGCCAGCTATTGAGCACAATCGCAAGGTCGGCCCGGTCACGGACGGCATCACCCAGGCATGCAAGTAGGATGCTTTGCGATGAAGACTCTCGGGCTGGTTGACGGGGCAGCGGGGGAGCAAGTAGCCTGGAAAGCAGAAGGCGGTCGGCACCCAAGTAGAGAATAGAGTTCATGGTGAAGTCCGACGGCAGAGGACCGAACTCGACTCATGCTCCTGAGCAACGTCAAATGCTGAGCATGGGGCAGCGGTCGATGCGAACGATTCGTCGGAATTTGGTCTTTGACTTTTCGACGACTCACGTGGGTTACCACACACAAAACATAGTTCATGTCGACGCGAAATCAAGCGAAAATTAGCGAACTCATCGATGGTCCGTGGGAGAGGCTGTCCTCGCGCGCCGTACGCGTCATGCTGACCCGTCGAGACGTGAGCTATTCACAACTTGCGAAGGCATTGACGCAGATTGGGGTTGCAGAGTCGGAGCGGTCGATAGAGGGCAAAGTCCATCGTGGAACGTTCCGGCACACGTTCTTCCTGCAAGTTCTGACGGCCTCGAGTTCTTTGTATCCCGACCGATGGGCCGGTGCACTCCAATCCGAAATGAGCTGGGAGGAACGTGCTACGGCCATATTGCGCGGGGAGTTGTCCCTTCAACCTTGGCTAGACTGGGTGAAACTCTCGAACCGTCTTGAAGAGATAGGCGTTTGTGTGGAACCCGAGACATTACGTGTGCAGATTGAAGACGGCTCTTTCTCGACCGCACTGTTCCTCCAATGCGCGACTGTCTGTCGTTTTGCAGGCATTCACCTTTTTCTTGACCAGTTCGACCTGAACGAGGCTGCATTAGCCGGCGGTTCCGCGACCTGACACCGAGTCTCCGCAAAACTCCTTGCTCTTTTGCGTGGCCGTCCTATATTTCCCTGTAGCTTAGGTTGCGTGGGTCAGCCCACGCAAATGCGTAAGAAAAAATTAAAGATACATCTCGTCTTACGTAGCATTCACACGGGCATTCGAGCGATTCCGTGGAGCGTTCGCGTTCCACGAAGTGTGCGCGGAGCGGTCACTTCAGCGAATTCAACGCTTGTATTGGCCTGAGATGCCAGGAGATAGCGATGCCAGTCTGGCGAGTCGCATCTGTCAACGATGAACCACAGTTGTCGCTGGTTCACTGGAAAATTCTGGAGACGCAAGTAGGGGCCCGCCATTTCGCGGGTCAAGACGTGCGCGACCTCACAGGACGTGTTAGCACGCCCATTTTAGAGTTTGACCCGGCGTTAAAGCGCGGTACGACTCAGTCAGGTCGCGTGTACCAACTCGTTGGCCCAAATGGCTGGTCGGACAACGCGCAATACCTCTGGGAGCGCTTCTGCGCGGTGAACAACGTGACTTCCTACTGGGACGTCACAAGAGATATGTTCGACGGAGACACAAATGACGACTCCAGCAGAGCGGACTAAAGCCGTTAGGGAGACGCGCGAGCTGCTTCAGGTGCTCACTGAGCCGAATACAGTCGACGTGCCTGGGCTTATTCAAACAATCGCGAGAAATCTGCTGCGGCACTACCCATCGGATGTCGACCTCGCTGTGTCAGCGAGCGCACTTCCGCAAATCTGGGCCCAGCCGACAGTCGGGGGGACTGACGAACGGACAGCGTGCGCTCGCGTCGTTCCTTTGTTCGCGACGCGGACTGACGAATAGCTTTTCGAGCGAGGATGACCATGCCGCCCGGTCGAAACAATCCAACAAGCGAGCCGTCTTTCCCTGATGCGCACGTATTAGAGCTTCTGCAGAGCGCCGCGGTTGCAGTGACCTTGTTCGACCCCATCGGAGCTCGAGCGCTTCTTAAAATTCCAGATGCCGAGCTCGGGAGGCGGTTCAAACGTGCGCTTGTGAGAGTTGCGGGGCTAGCCACAGTGTTGAACATAGAACAACGTTCGATTCGTGAAGAAAGCGCGCAACGGCGGATGGAACTTGGTGCGAATCAAGGAGACTCGATGCCGGCACGCCTAGTCGCCGCCGCGAAACTAATACACTTTTCTCATTTCTGTGCCGTCATCGGCCTCACCCCTCAACGGGTCAGAAAAGACCTCGCCTCTCAGCGCATCTTCAGTGTCGACGTCAACGATGAGCCGTATTTCCCCGCATTCTTCCTGGTCGAACAGATTCGACGAAAGGACCTAGCGAAGGTTGTGCGAACGCTTGGTGATTTGACAGGCTGGGACAAGTGGGGCTTTTTCACAATGCCCAATAGCTGGCTGGATGACCTGACACCATTGCAAGCGCTCTTCTATGGCGATAGGAAAAAAGTGTTGCGCGTCGCTGCGAAATTCGCCAAGCAATGAGGAATCTGTCGTCGGCGATTGGCCGCGACACCTTTACCACGGCGGAGGCCATGGAAGGAGTTGCACCAGTTCGGTTTGGAGGGCGGGGACTTCGGATATGGCTACCGGTATGAAGTCGGACAGCTACTCAAATGAGCTGCTGGCATGCAAGCACGAATCGACGCGCTTAGTGAAGAGCTCGAACAATGTCACTCAAGGTTCAGTAAAGCGGATTGATATTAAAGCAGCGCCAGACGTGAGGAGGCTTCATGAAAGAAGCGATTGGTGTGGGAGAGCGATTGTTCAGGAAATCGGACAAGCCTTCGGAGGACTTGAGTTGCAACTGGCACTCCAAGAAAACCCCGAACTACAACGACTTCGCGTCTACAGACGTATCTGGGAAATGGTGCATCTTTGTGAGCCCCACAGACGTGGACGAGGCGTGGGGCAAAATCAGCGGCGCTATCGACAACAACCAGCTGATGTCTGCGAAGGTGTCCACCGCGCTGCGCAGCATGGGTCGCGATGGGCACGTCATCTGCGTCTACACGCGCGACTGGGCCGATAGGCAGGACCTCATGCGCGCCCGCGAAGTGCTGCAGTCGCTGGGCTTCGTGAAGGAGCTCGGCTACAAGCGTGACATTGATACACGGAACCGGATTTACGGCTCTGGCGAGTGGTACCTGCGTGCGTAGCCAGCCGCCGCAATCTAACCGGTGAGCCACAATGTCAACGAACGCGAAGATTCCACCGCCGCCTGACGCCAACGATTTCATGTCCACCGCCGAAGCCGCGAAGCTGCTATTCGTTTCCCGTCCACATGTCGTGAAGCTGCTCAAGCAAGACAAACTCAAGCTTCACCACATAGCTGGGAACACCCGATTCCTGACGAAGGCGTCGGTGCTGGCCTATCAGGCACACCAGCGTGCTGCGGAAAAAGCCTACCAAGCTTCAACAGGTGACAACGAATGAGCGGAATCTAAAGGAGCCTACCCGTGTCCGACTCACAAGATGAGAAGCTGGAGAAAGCGGTCCTTTGGCTGCGAGAAGCCGACGGTCTGCTCATCACCGCCGGCGCTGGTATGAGCGTTGATTCGGGCCTTCCAGATTTCCGCGGTCAGGATGGTTTCTGGCGAGCGTACCCCGCGCTTCGGCGTCAAGGTCTCTCGTTCGAGGACATGGCAAACCCCGCTCCGTTTGCGGAGCACCCGAAGCTTGCGTGGGGCTTCTACGGACACCGCCTGAAGTTGTACCGCGAGACTGTTCCACACGAAGGCTTTGCGATATTGCGCAAATGGGCGGACCGAATGAATCATGGCGCGTTCGTGTTCACGAGTAACGTCGATGGACAGTTCCAAAAGGCCGGGTTCCCGGAACATCGTGTGCATGAATGCCATGGGTCGATTCACGCACTCCAATGTCTGGAGACCTGTACGGACGATACCTGGTCGGCGACAGATTTACATCCGCTCGTAGATGAAACGACCTCCGAGCTGGAAAGCCCGATGCCCCGTTGCCCTCGTTGTGGCGCTCTCGCGCGTCCGAATATCCTGATGTTCGGCGACTGGGGTTGGGTCGGCCTTCCCTATGAGAAACAGCAGCAGCGACTTGCAGCCTGGATTTCTTCCGTCTCGAAGCTTGTTGTTGTGGAAGTGGGCGCCGGGAAAGCCCTACCGACGGTACGACGCTTCAGCGAACGATTCTCGGCGCAGAGGCTCATTCGAATCAACCTTCGGGAGTCGACTACGAAACCGTCGCACGGAGTCGGTTTAGAGGGCGCCGCTGCAGCGACGCTCAAAATGCTTGACGCCCAGTTGTGAGTTTTCGTAAATCACAGCCAACCGCCTAGTGCGGGTACACCTCGGCAGCCAGGTGTTCGCGCTCTCCTGAGTGAAATCGCGCGGCGCGACGACATGCGAGGCGTGTCGGATGGTCAACCCGGCCCGGCAGTCGCCACAGCTATAGAGAACGAGATGACGGACCAACGTGTGCCTGATGATTTTCCGAGAGAGCCTAACCTAGGTTCTGTAACCGGGGTTCAACCAAAACTTCTCGTTCGCGAAGTCAACGGGCGTTATCAGTGTGCTCTTTCGGAAGAGGAGTTGTGGGTACGCTACGACGCGTGTGAGGACCTTGCTAGCCAGCTAGCGGCGTATGCATCGCGAAAGATTAATATCGCTGGGCTGTCGCCAGACGTGGCGTTGACCCGCGCCGAGAAAGGCGCGAGATTGAAGGTCGACTCGGGTGAGTGGAACTTGTCCCAACATGAGGTAGCGTGGGTCATGAAGCGCACGCGGCAACTACTACTGGCTGCGACCGACGGCTAGCCGGCACACTCGCTGAGAAACTCCGCGCATCCGGTTGTGCCGACAATCGGGTTCGTAGTCAGCTTGGTCGCGCCACACATCAAAGAGAAGTACGTGAAAGAAGCAGTGTTGCTTCGGCGCTTGCCCGCCGCGAAACGCGACCACCGCCGCTGAAAATCGGCTGGGGAAGAGATGAACCAGGACACCCATGTTGACCTCGAGATTGCGCCTCGCAAGCTCCACGAGGTGGGCCAGTGCGTCCCGGTACGCTGTGCGACATTGGCACTTGCGAGTTGCGCGCTCGCCAGCTTGAGCTACTTGCCGACGCGCTAACGGATAGTTACGACGCTTGAAGTGCCGCGATGATGCGCTTGCCGAGCTGCTGAGTGTTCGCCTCGGTGCCAGTTTCGTAACTCGTCGAAATGCCTAACTCTTCAGCGAGTTGCAACAGGACTGGCCTGACAGGAGCAACTACCTGGCCATCTCTCTCGAGCTCAATGACACCGGTTGCCAATCTTCTGATAGTGTAACCATTGTAGGTTTCCTCTTCCTCTTCCTCTTCGCGCCGCGCCAAGGATGCAGGCTCCCACGAAACCTCGTTCGGATTGCGTAGAAGCAGCTTGACCTTCTCTGCAGCTTCTAACGTTCGGTCTGCCCAAACTCGGGTCAGAACATAGGTCGTGCCATCGAGGAAGAACATCTCGTCCTCACCGAAGAAGTATCGGAGCTTCTTACCGGGGAACATTGCTTGGAACGCGGCTTCGTCTGCATGGCCCGTCTTCGACATGAAGAGGTCGCGCTTTCGCCACGCAATTGCTTCACGAATCTCTTCTGGAGTGCGCCCCTGCGATATAGCTTCGCGAACGAGCGCAAGCATCAGGCGGCGTTTCGGCAGGTTGGAGAAAAATGCGTCCCGGATGGTCACATCGTATCGCGTTGTGTCTCTGGTCGTCGTCCGTACACTCTGTTGCTCGTTCGACTTCTCACGAAGCGCGACGGTATATTGGGTCGCTTGCGGAAGAGGGATGACTTGCTGGATGTCGAGCAACACGCGTGAGTCAACCGCATGCGGACGCATTTGAACACATCGGATGTCCATGTTTCCCTGCTTGTTCAGCCAGAGGACGGCAGTAGTCAGTTCCGACGAAAAATTCGCGGATGCCAGCACGATTCGCACCGTATCGGTGAAGGCGACTGGACCGTCGTCTACCTCCAAGAAATCACGAAGCGCCTGTTCGGGGTCTTCATCGGAGCCGTTGTTGGTCAGGTACTTCCGATGAGCATCGACCGCTTGCTCGAAACGCATCGTTGAAATCATCGCCGCGTATCGCAGCGCTTGCAAGTCCATATGTGCGCCGTCGTCGCGTTTCAATTCGACGACTACGAGATTCGCGTTCTCGTCGACGCACAGAAGGTCGATGCGACGGTTCGCTCCGGCCCAGTCTCCGAACTCTTCCGCAATAACTTTTGTACGGACGCCTGGAGTGATAGCTCCTATATGTGCGCGCACTGCTTTCTGAATGTCGCCCCGTTCCTGCAGACCAAGGCTCCCGAAGGTAGCGAGGGAGATAGGATGCAACCCATCGTTTGAAATTTCAAACAACGCCATAGAAGGTCCTTGTAACAGCCGAGATAGCTACTGTTCGTGTTGTCATACCGAGTTTGGTGCCCCGATAAATTCCATGAATCGAACTCGGATTCACGGCCCGTCAAACTCCACCGGCCGTCGTTCCGGAAGCGACGACGCGGCCATTCCGGTGCACCCTGTGACTATCAGACTGAGGCGCGAGAATGGACCTTCGCTCAAATGCGAAACATCACCGTCGCGTCCAGTTCGACATCACGTTCGTTGCTGTCCAGTTCTATGCCCAGTCGTTCGATGACGAGGTCTGCGATTTCATCCTTATGGTTGCGAGTGCCGGCGAAATTCAATCGACGGTTCGCCGAGCCCGCGACGACGTCCGCCAGCTGCACCAAAGCGCTATTCTTCGAAGACACGGCAACGATTGACTCGAGTATCAGCTCATTTTCGTGTCGTTTCTGAAGACCGTCGTGAATGCGTTGCTTCATGCCCTCAATCGCAATCTGGTCGAGAGACTGTTCCTCGTCCAGCGTCACGGTGACGTACCGGGGTAGCCCCACTCGGCCGCTATGGACCTCGTGCTCCAGACCTTTGAGCAGCATGAATTCATGCAGACGTTGGACGGTGTCCTCAATGCTTCGTTTCAGATTGTCTCGCCGGACCGCAATGAGTTTGAAACTCAGAAACTCGCGATTCGCATCGATGACATCGAGATAGTCGGCAATTGCAGCAATGTCTCCTTTGCCGAACCTCGCAAAATGCATCTCCCTCTTTGCGAACGTCGAGCCGGTCTTCCACGTGTTGATGGCTTGCGACACGTCGAATACCGCGCGACCGTTTAGCACCCAGACAGCTCCGACGATAACGTGCGCCTCGGTCTTGCCCGTCTCGTCAGCGAATACCTGGAGCGTTTGCCTTGGCGCTGCATCCTCGCGGACTGCATCACGCATTTCGCCCTCAAGGCCTCGACGACGTCGTCGTACCTTGACGTCGGCCTGGAACAGCTCGTATTCGTTCTGAATCCTGGCGCGGGCTCGGACGAGAAGTGGTACGTGCTCGAGTTCGAACAGATGTTCGGGCTTGATGCCGTCGGGATTGAAGAACGCCGGCTGAAACTCCGCCCAATATTTGAGCGCAAGGGTGACGTCGCTGTTTCGGGCGGTGGGAAACATATTCAGGATGTATGCAACGCGCGCTCTCTGGGTTGAGAAATCACCGCTTGCCAGCGAGTCGATGAGGTCGCGCTTCTCTTTGCGAAGACGCTGGACCTTCTTTTCCGCAGGGTCCTCTACGGTCCCGGACACTCCTTCAACGGGAACTGCTGCTGCGCCCTCGCCAAGTGCGAGCAGCTCTTCGCTTGTGGACATCATGCGTCGCCTTCAACCTTTGGGCCTTCAGTTTACGGCGGTGCCTAGCGACACAATGAACCGAAAAGAGGCCGATTTAGCGCCGGTTTCATCGTTTCGATGTCGACGAAGACACGCATCAACCTAGCCCGAAACAGCAATGCTCTGACCGGTTTCCTTGTTAGTCAGCCGCGGCCCACAGCGCACTACCGGTTGGCCTCGCTTCCAAACTCCCAGAATTGCCTTGTCGCTATCGGCCGCAGGCGTGAGCCGTGTGTAGTCGGACAGGAACGCGTAGTTGCCTGTCGGCTCGACCGCTCCCAGCCAGAACGCTTCGCAACGTGGCTTCACCGGTGTGCTTAATGGCACGTCGGGCGGAGCAATGGTAGGAGCAAGGTTGGCGACTGACGAAGATGAAGGTTCGGCAGCCGGATAGGCCGACCGAGAAGATGGTGTCTGCGCCGACTGCAAAGGGGCTGGCTGCGCGGTCTGTCGAGCAACGTTCTCATCTTCCACCAGCCAGTCCCGGTGGCAACTCCATTGCAGCGAGGGCGTCTCGCAAGCCTGGCGGTTAATTTGATGCTCGACTTGGCGGACCGCCGCGGCCTGCGGCGGCGTCAACAAGTTGTGGTCACACAGCGAAGACAATGTGCCCTTAATGCAGGTTGCGTAGTTCTTGTCTTGCGGAGACTGCCACGCCGTTTGAACTGGCGTCTCTGCCGGGTTTTGAGCAGATGCGTTATCCTCCGCCAGCCAGTCTCGATGGCAATTGAACTGAAATGCGGGTGTTGAGCAATTTTGGCGATTCACCCGATGCTCGGCCTGCCGCACTTCGGCAGCCTGCCGAGTCGTGAGCTGGTCATGGCGGCATAGGACCGGAAACTGGCCACTGATGCATTTCGAATAGTTCTGTCTAAGCTCCGCCTGTCGAACGGCTTCAGCCTGCTCAGGCGTGAGTTGGTTGTGGTGGCATAGGGCGGGATATTGCCCACTGCTGCACATCGAGTAGTTCTGCCGAAGCTCGGCCTGTCGAACGGCTTCAGCCTGCTCAAGCGTGAGTTGGTCGTGGCGGCATAGGGCCGGATATTGCCCACTGCTGCACATCGAGTAGTTCTGCCGAAGCTCGGCCTGTCGAACGGCTTCAGCCTGCTCAGGCGTGAGTTGGTCGTGGCGGCATAGGGCCGGATATTGCCCACTGCTGCACATCGAGTAGTTCTGCCTGTGTTCGGCCTGTCGAACCGCTTCAACCTGCTCAGGCGTAAGTTGCCCATGTTGGCATAAGGCCGGAGTCGCGCCCGACATACACGTCGCCAGGTTCTGCTCATACTGCGCCCACGCCGGGCTAGACCAGAGCCCAAGTAACGTAAGAAAGAACAGCAGCGTAGAGACCTTCATTGTGGAGTTCCTGCGGTGTTGACTGCCGAAGTCACGTCAGGAGCCGCTGCGGTGCCCGGGACGGAAGGCGTTAATGGAGCCAAGCCATCTTCGCGCTTGTCGAGTACATACGTTTTGCCGTCAAAATGAGCCATCAAAGTGCCGTCTACCTGCTCAGCAACACCGTTCGCGTTCAGGTGCGTACCGGAGAAGGCAAGCTCCATCGGATACCATGAACTCCTGTTGTCACGGGCGAAGCGCACAGCGACATCATATTTCTCGCAAGCGCTTTTCTGCTGCTGGCATTGACCGGTATTCGAGTTGTCCCTGCCTGTCCGCAACAAGGCAAGTTTTCGGAGGCCCTTCGGTTCGATGCTGAACAGACTGACCCAGTGGACCACCTCCCCCATCCCCATCCATCCGTCCTCAAAAACCAGCCCCAAGCGCTTCGCGCCCAGTTCGACCAACGCCGCAGTTGATGAGTCGTATTTGCCAAAGCCGCCCAGTTCGGTCAGGTCCTGCATCGGTGTGGACACCGATTCCTCGCCTTTTTTGTTGACGGTTGTGGTCACGGACGAAACAACGACGGGGCACGCATGGCATTCGTAGCCGTTCTGGTTGTTCGGAACAGACTGCAACAGGTAGAGAACACGCTTCCCATAGGGAAGAGGAATGCGCTGCGCGACCTTCGTGTTGAAAGAGCCACTGTCGGAGGGAGGCAGTTGCGTGTCCGCCGGCAGGTGGAACGACGTGGCAGCGCGGGTGGCTGTTCCCTCGATTGCGTCAGGCGCTATCAGTTCAGGCACTGCGGTCAGGAAGGCATAAGGAGCCGGTCCCGCAGGCGGCATGCTGGCTAGCAGAGGAGCCGACGCGGCCGGTGCGGACTGCGGCGCCTGTGCAGAGCGCATAAGCGACCGCTTTGTGGACTGGTCAATTGCACTAAGAAATGCCCCCAACACTCCAATTAAAGCCAGAGTCACAATAATGGCAGGGACGCGGTCGCCCCAAGATTTGGTGGCAGCCGCCGCTGCGGAGGTGGGCCCACGGCCGGGCAATGTGGTTGGCGAGCCGGCCGTCGGTGAGACTGCCGCCTGCGTGACGCCCGCCGATGCTGAACTCCCCGCCATAAACAAAGCTGCTACCGACGCTGCGATGTGAGGGGGACACTCATGCAGGAGCAGCAGGTCTTCAATCCGTTGGCCCGAGTAGCCTTGGCCGCGCAGTTCCATGGCCCATTCGACCATGCTTTCGGCAAACACTTCGTTCGGGTCTACTGTGGCGACGGATGAATTAAAAGACCGAGACGCTCTACCCGGGTGGCGCTGGACGTCATAGGCGCCGCGCCGGGTCTCGTCCGACAAGACGTACCGGGCGCGTGCAAGGTCCGCGAAGCGGCGGGAAGCGTCCTGCGGATTCCGCTCAGCATAGGCAGGATGGACCTTCGGCGCCGCGTACCTGTAGGCCTGGTTGATTTCGGCCGTCGAAGCGTCTTCCCTGACGCTCAAGATGCCATAGTAATTTTCCGTCATGCCAATCCCCCGAAGCCTCATTTCCGTGCAGTCTTCTGCACTGTTTCGTATGCCAGCAGTTTAGAAGGAACTCTGGCGTTCACTACCCTCCATGAGGAGAAAGAAGAGCCCGAAAAATGCTTTCACGAAAAGCGGCAAATCCCCTACTGGCCTCTGATGTCGTTCGAAGAAATCCTGCCGCGCAAACCGAGAACGCTACTGCACAGCCTTGAGGTCGAGCTCAGCCTGGGCCACCTGCTGGTCCGCGTTGAGCACCATCCCTAGCACCGTTTTGCGCTGCTGCTCAAGCCTCAAACGAATTTGCCGGAGCGCTTCCGGCCCCGCCTTCAACTGTGTTTCCAGCTGGCCTCGGAGCTGTGTGTAGCGCTGTTGCAGCACGGCGATGTCCGCAGGGTCAACGCCCTTCGCCGGGTCGAAAACAAACCGCCCTTCGAGGCGTTTGCGCCACGCTACAAGTTCGCGCGTGAGCTGCTCGCCAAAGCCCGAGATGGCCTTGACTTGGTTCCAGGAAATGTCCGCAGCAGACTCGATGCCGAATGAGGACAGAGTGGCCTTGCGCACCGGTCCAATGCCCGGGATGTCGTGGTCCGAGATGAAGAACTGCTCTAGGTACTTGCGAAGCTGCAACTCACGGATGTTGGCCTGTAACTTGGTGCGGTCTGAAGTGAACCGATTGCCAAGGTCCTCGTACTCCTCGCGCGTCTGCCGAAGTTCCGCAACCTTCTCCTGAAAGAGCTTATCCGTCGCGATTCGGCTCCACTGGGACCAGGCTGCTGCCGAGATTTGCTTGGCGTTGGCAAGTGCATCCTTGCGTCGGCCCACCTCGGGCTGCTCCTTGTTCCAGCCGAAAAAGAGAACTGCCGCCACAATCAACACGCCAAACAGCAGGTGCTGAAGCGCGAAGATGCCCAATATCACGAGTCCGCCTGCGGCGCAGCGACGTACAAGGCGCCACATTCTTGCTGCCCTTAGCTCATTGGGCGGTGGCTTGGCCTTCATGTCGGCGGGTCTCATGAACGCAGGTGCAGGCGCGGTGCCAGGTGATGGAACACCAGTGATGGCTGTCCATACCTGCCCAATGTGAAAACTCGAACCCGCAGCTCCGGCCGCTGGCGCAATAGACACGACACCGAGAAAAGCAACGTAGCCAGTCTGTCGTTCGAACTCGCACCACGGGCAGCTTCGGAGGCCGCCGTAGTAACGGTGCGCCGGGTCCGTCGCGCATTCGCGCAGCTGTCCCTTGAGCCCATTGAGCGCCGTAATCCATTCTGTCGCTGTGGGCCGGCCGTCTGGTTTCGCACCACCCGCCGAAAATGTTCGTTCGAACATCGCCGCCATGGCCGATGGCAGGATTTCCGGTCCGACCGTATTGGGAGGGGGGCGCATGCCTCGCTTGCCAACAGGCACCGCGTACGCATACCGGAATTCTTGGATGGCCTTCTCTGGCGGCATATCGCCCTGGCCCGAGTAGACCCCGAAGAATGGGTGCCGCCCCAACAGCAGAAGGTGGAAGACGAGCAGCGCGAGGCCGAAGTTGTCGTGGTTTGGGGTCCGCAGCTGTCCCTTGAAGCTGGACAGGCCCTGAAGCTCCGGCGCCGTGAAATGGGGCACCCCTACCTCACAGAGATACGGCGCTTTCCCGTTGGGAATCTGGAACGAGTCGCAGTCGATGAGTCGGGCCAGCGAGTTGCGGCCGACAAAGACCAGATTCGGATTCACGTCACCAATCACGCAGCCGCTCGCGTGGATAGTGGAAAAGGCGGCTGCGACGTTGCGCGCCGCGTTCACGAGGAATGCCCAGTCGGCGCTTGGGAACTGCTGCTTGCGGTGTGCCGGCCCGTAAAGGTGGTGAAGTGGTTCTGCGTTGGCCGCCCGTGGCATGAGAAAGCCACGAACAGGCCCGTTAGCGCTGGGATGCAGCGTCTGGATTGGCCAGGCAGCAATGTCCTTCAGGCGGTCATCTGCGGCCGCAATCATTGCGCGCAGCTTTGCCTGTTTGTCGTGCGCAAGGGGGCCGTGATAGACCTTCGCCACCACGTTCTGTCCAACGGACGGCACCTCGTGGACTGAGCCCTCTCCTCCGCTGCCCAGCACTCGGCCCAGCGTGATGCGCCGCCCCTGCCCGTCGTAATACTCCATTTATGTGGACCCGCGTGTGGCCATCACCAGGGTCTTGTCGTCGTCGGTCCGCTCGTTGATGGGCGCGCTGCCGAGGAATTGCGCAAGATGGTCGCAAAGCTCTTCGCATTCTTCAGGTCGCTTGCCTCTCAGCACGGCAAACATCGGGGCGAAGAATGCGTGGTGCGGCATCCGGTTCTCAAAAGACAATGCGAGCCGCTGGAGCCCATCGCTGAAGAGCGCAACTTCTTCGACCTGCATCGCGGCCGCCACGACGTGCAGATTCGCCGACGCATCCTCGTCGGTCACGAAGTGTGTCATGTTCACATACGGCCCCTCTTCGGGCCAGAACACGACCCCTTGTGCCGTTAGATTCGTCACAACTATCGCACCATCGCCAATCTGGAAAAAGAGTGCGTCGTGTTCGCCCATGACGGCACCAAGAAGTGTGCAGGCGTAGTCCCGTGAGGTACCTTGTGCCTCATGGGCCGCAGCCTGAATGGCACTGCGCACAGCTTCCAGCCAGCCACCAGCCTTTTCCCAGTCGAGCGTCTCACCGCTTTGCAATGTCGTCTCGATGCTCGCCATTGCCGTCGAGCACGCCAGAGCGGAGCCCTGCGCGGCGAAGCGCGCGCTACCCGCACCGTCAGACACGAGGCAGACAAGAAAGGAGGCCCCGTCATGGCCGCTCAGTAGGCGGGTAAGGCACGAGTCCTGGCAGTATCCGTCGCCTGTTTCGTGAGACGTGCCGACAACGCTCGCGCCAATGGCACGCCAGCTCACACTTCCGCCCAACCGGCCGGCGAAGCAAGTGCGACCTTGTCACCAGGCGTCGACTGCGATACGGACTTCATCGAGTTCGAGAGCCACTGGAACAGCTCGCGGAATTTCAGTCCCTCGAGCTTGACCGGGTCACGTGTAGAAATCTGCTTCAGAACGTCCGTGTTCGCATCGCCCACGGCGACGGCAAAAAAGGCGAAGGACTTGGCGGTTTCGCCTTCGCGAACGAGAGCGGCGGCCGCCTGCCAGTCATCGGTCGGCGCACCGTCCGTAATTAAGAACACCCAAGGGCGATAGAACGCGATGCCGTTTGTGCGGTATTCGTCCTTGCGCTGGCGCAGCAGCTCGAGCCCCTGCTTGATGGCCGAGCCCATCGGCGTATCCCCCGTTGCTTCCAGAATGGGTGGAATGAAATTGGGTGCGGTCTGGAAGGTGTTTCGGATTTGCGCCGGCCCAAAGGTTACAACCGCCACTTCCACACGCTTCATAGCCAGCGTGTCTGCGGCCAAGTCATCCTTGAAGGTGGCAAGCCCTGCGTTGAGCTCGTTGATGGGCGCCCCACGCATGGAGGCGGAGGTGTCGAGCAGCAGCAGGCAAGGGCAGCGGGGCTCGGGATTGTCTGCAAAGCTATCTGTGCCGAACGGCACCTGGCTGGAAAACTGGTTCTCCGACATCGCACTTCCCCGTGTTTATGTAATGCCCACAATCATAGCTAGACAAACACGCACAGAAAAGTTGTTTCCGCGCCGAAAAGCACGAGAACCAAGCAGGTGCAAATCATCCCAGCCTGTTCATTGATGGCTGCTCCGCAGGCGGCGTCGCGGAAACCCGTTCAGTCGCGGCTGAGCCCGGCACGCCACGATTAGCCATTGCCCGACCATAGTCGCCGAAAGTGAGTGACTCAGAACTGAACCATAGTTGAGCGGCCTCAAACGAAGTCGACGTCGGCGCGATGATAGTCATCGTGGAACTCAAGACGGGCCAGGCCAAATGAGTGTCCCTGTAAGTATTGAGCGTCAAGTTATTCATCTTGGCGACCTCATGATTGGCGACGAGGACGGCATCGTCAGCTTTTCGCAGAGTCAAGCTGCCACAGTCATCGATGCGGCAAAAAGGACAGCAGCGATGCAAGAAGGTATCAAGGCAGAAATCCGAAACGGAAAAGTCGAACAGGCTTGGCTGGATAAGGTTCTGACTCCCTTCGGTCTGTAACCACCTTTGTCTCCTTTCCCTTATTTCGCGGCGTTGCAGGTCCCAATACGCGCTGTTCGCACAGCAACAGGTTGTTTCCCTGTACGTTCGCCCGCGCGCTCGTGTCGCAATGACGGACGTCAACGTCAACGAGTTCGTTCTGCGCAACCACGACCAGGCCAAGCTTCGCCGGAGCGGTAAGCGATTGGGTGGGGAAATTCATCAATTCCTGTCGAGTCTGGCTCAAATTGTCGGCACCCTATTTATCCAGCCAATCTGAACAGCCGCCGTACGCGGATTTGTCCATGGATGTTGCGTTTTTGACGCGGACATGCCCGGAACGGCTTGTGTGGGGTTCCGATTGGCCTCACGCGACCGAAGAGATAAAGCCGGACGATGCCAGTATGCTTGATTGGCTGGTTGCGCAGATGCCCACGGTTTCTCGGACAAAGCGTGGCGGAGGCTCGGTGTTGCGAACGGTTAAGTCGGGCAACCCAACTGCGTCGCCAGGTCGTTCAGGTCTGCCGCCTCATAATCCCACGGTTGTTCAGCGCGTAGGTCGCTCTGTTGGTCCGGGCCATGTTCGACGGGGCGAAGCACAAACGCGGTCTTTAGGCCGCATTGACGCGCCGCCGCCAAATCGCCGTTATGCGCCGCGACCATGCAAACCTGCGCTGGGGTAAGTCCAAGGATTTCGGTGGTGTCAGCATAAACTTGCGGCGATGGCTTGTACGCTCTGACGACTTCCGCGCCGAGAATGGCGTCCCAAGGAAGCGCGGCACGCTTCGCCATGTCCACCATCAGTCTGATATTTCCATTTGAGAGGGGTGCGATAATGAATTGACGCTTGAGTCTCAACAGCCCTTCTACAGAATCGGGCCACGGGTCTAGCCGATGCCAGGCAAGGTTGAGCTTGTCAAGTTCGTCGGCAGTTGCTGAGTCGGCATCAATGCCGAAGTTGCGCATGACCTTAATCAGATTTTCCTTGTGAAGGACATCGAGCCGGACAAACGGCCGTCGTCCACTTGGAATCTCTTCCATCGCGGGCGAGTATTCGCGGCGCCACGCGTCGGCGAACTCGGTTGCTTCAACGGCGATGTTGTGACGACTGAGAAACGGCGCTACGTCTCGCGCGACGCCGCTTCGCCAATCGACGACAGTGCCAAAGACATCGAACAGAAAAGCCTTGATTGTGTAATCCATGGCCATTTGCTGAACCTCTCAATCGGTGCACTGAGCCATCAAGCGCGCAAAGGTTACTTCCAGTCGGGTGACCAAGTTGCTCGGCGTACCAGAATACGACGTGACCCTTCGGCGCGCCGGCGTTATCGTTCCGAAAAGTATGATTGTGCACGCCTATCTGAACCTCTCGACGTGGACGTCGCTTGGCTATGCGCAGGTCAAGCGTAGACCACAGCATGTCATGTCAGTTTTCACTCGCGCGAACTCACAAGTCGTTCCGCTTGTCCCGACTCACCGCCGCGCCCGAACCGAGTGCGAAGTCCCCTCCATTGACAGGTAGCACGGTCGAGATGGCATGTTTGAAAACAAGTTGTGAACCCGAGCCAGACTCCAGCACAACCGCGAATCGGTCAAAGGCGGCCAGTTGACCTCTCAGCCTGATGCCGTTCACAAGGAACACGTTTACGGCGGCCTTGTCGTCTATAAGCACCCGCAAAAAATCTTCTTGTACGTCCGGCAATGCAGCCATGTCAGCGGTTCCGGCGAGAGGTGTTTCATTCTAGCGGCGATAGCAGACCCATAGCGGTCCAGATGAAGTGTATTACTGCCACCCGGCGGCGTTAAGTTATATCAATCGGACACGAATCGCCTCCGATTTCTCCGCTCATTGCGAATGAGCCACGCATGGCAATACGAAACGGATAATTTACTACGCTTATCGCGATGGCTGACTTGGGTGCGGCGGTTGAATCGTTCGCGGCGGACACTGAACGTCAGGCCGAGGTAGCGCAGCGAGGTGCGGAGATTGACATCACTTCACACGTGGTTCGACAACAACTTTCGGACCACGGTGCTGACGCGATGGATGGCCAGATGCATCCCCACCAAGCGATGACTCAGCCATGAGAATCTGGTCCATTTCCGCTGCATCGTCTTCATCTGCTCCTGAAGCTGCGCCAGATTCTTGTCGAATTCAGCGCGCCTGCGGACGGTGTTTTTGAACCGCTTTGTGGGGCAGCTGTGTCCTTGGATGCAGCTTGCACGACCGGGGACGTCAACGCGATACCAGCAGCGAAACCTGTTTCATGCGCGTAGTGCAAACCTTCATTGTTATACAGTGACGAGGGTGAAAGAATCGGTGCGCGAATTCGTATTCGCATTAACGCTTCTTCACGCGCGCTGGACAAAACGATGAATTCGACAGATTGCTGGGCTTTGGCACGTCGGTGTGCTATGTACCCTGTGTTGACCGGCGTAGCGGCCCGTACTCCCTCCGAGGCGACTATCTCGTCCGGACCCTGAAGGCTCGCGGAGTGACGCGGCAGCGCCGGACACGTCCACACCATTAAGCTAATAGAGCGACGCCCGGAACTACATATGCTTTCCAGAAACCTCCTGCAAGGCGTAGCGGGCATCGCTCTAAGCGTCTCCCTGTATGCATGGGGCGACGCAAGCAACGCATTGACTGCGGTCTCACCACAGAGTCAGTTCTCGACCTCGACGCCCATCAAGCACCTCGTTGTGATTTACAACGAGAACGTGTCCTTTGACCACTACTTTGCGACCTACCCGAATGCGACCAATCCGGTGGGCGAACCGGTCTTCACGGCTGCACCGGGCACTCCAACGGTCAACGGTCTGAGCGGCGCCCTGCTGACAAACAATCCAAATTTCATCAATAAGCTCAACGGTGCGGGTGCAGTGAATCCATTCCGGCTCGACCGCACACAGGCTGCGACGGCCGACCAGGACCACGCCTATACCGCGGAGCAGCAGGCCTATAACAATGGCGCCGCCGACATGTTCCCGTTGTACGCTGGTAAAGGGTCGCGCAGAGGCGCTGGCGCCTTCGGCACGACCGGCCAGGTGATGGGCTACTACGACGGCAATACTGTTACCGCCTTGTGGAACTATGCTCAACACTTTGCGATGAGCGATAACGCGTATTCGGATACGTTCGGTCCGTCGACGCCGGGTGCCCTGGAGGTTATCTCCGGCCAGACTAACGGCGTTCAGCTGGTCAAGACCAGTCAGCAGCCATTCAATCTGACGACGGCTTCAAATTCGTATTACGTCAACGATGGTCAGGGGAGCGTTACCCTCATCAATGATGTGGACCCAGCGAACGACCTGTGCTCCAGCACGACGGACCAGATTCTGATGTCAGGCAAGAACATTGGCGACCTGCTCAACGCCAAGAACATAACGTGGGGTGGTTTCACGGGCGGTTTCAATCTGACGACGACTAACGGCAACGGTACAACCGGGTGCAAACGCAGCACGGTGACGCCAGCGGTCGGACGCATAACAGCCGATTACATCCCCCACCACAACTGGTTCCAGTATTACGCATCGACGTCGAATCCGAAGCATTTGCGTCCTGGCGCCAGGGCAGCCATCGGCTACACGCTGCAGTCCGACGGCAAGACGGTTGACCCGGCAAATCACCAGTATGACTCTGACGATTTCTTCGCCGCTGTGAAGGCGGGGAACTATCCATCGGTGAGCTTTATCAAGGCACCAGCGTTCCAGGACGGCCACGCTGGTTATTCGGACCCGCTAGATGAACAGGCCTTTACGGCCAAGGTGGTCAACTTCCTGCAGCAGCAGCCAGACTGGAAGAGCACGGCAGTTATCGTCACGTGGGACGATTCGGACGGATGGTACGACCATGCGTATGCAACTCCGACCAGTTCGTCGTTCGACGCGCAGGCGGACCAATTAAACGGTCCTGGCAAATGCGGTACGGGCTCGGCTCCGCCCGGGCTCAACGGCGCTCCGGTTAACGGCCGATGCGGCCCTGGTACCCGTATCCCGTTCATTGTGATTTCGCCTTGGGCCAAGGTCAATTACGTTGGCCACACGCCGATTACGCAGGCATCAGTGGTTCGCTTCATCGAAGACAACTGGCTCGGCAGCCAACGCCTTGGCGGTGGCTCCTTTGATGCAACAGCCGGTAGCATCCTGGGCCTCTTCGACTTCAGTGGTAGCGGCAGCAATCCGACCGTGTTCGTGGACCCGAACCGGGGCCTGGTGGTTCCTTCGGTACCCGCCTTCTAGTCCCGAAATTCGGTTCAGAGCCAGATGCGGATGGCCCGAAGGCTGAGGAGAGCAATACACAGCCGCAATGAGCCACTCTTGGCAAGCTTCCGTTAGCGTCGCCCGATGTGAGGCGCGGACAAGGCCCGGCCTATCTGCCGCTTATTGACGGATTCCTCATAGCGACAGCTGCAAGCGTCACGACTTCGGCCTCGGCTCGGGCCAAGGCCAACCTCTCCTTTCACCGCGCACATCCGCCTCCACGGGCGACACGTCCGTATCCGGTGCCTCGACCGGACTCGCCTCATCGGTGGCATCGTGCGACGGTTCGGCGCGAGCGCCCTCTTTAATATTCGAAAGCCCGGTCCCAAACCATTTCACTTTGTTCTGGACGTGGCTGACATACGCCTTCCAGCCGTTAGGGTTACCGTCAAAAAGGTTGAGCTGTACCGTTGACGCCAGTGCGTCCCGGTTGAGCTCCCCCTCAAGCAGCTCCCTTGGCCACACGCAGAATGCGCTGGTGACCCGTTTAGTAAATTCAGCCATCGTCATTGTTGACGGCAGCGCCCCGAGGAACTCGAGGTCCTGCAAAGAGTTTTCTCTCCGCGCGAGCTGCACCACCATAGCGTCGGGGCGGCCCATCTGGGCTAAACAGTTCAATGCTTCGAGAATATCGCCAAGATGAAGCAGCAGTTCCCGTCTGTCAAATCGGTCGTCCATTGCAATTGTCCGTTCATTTCCTCGCTGGCGAGACGCGCCGTGTTCCGGCGCGACACCTCGTGCGCCAGCGCGTCATCGCCTGGAACTGTCGCATCTCGGTCAATTGTGCTCACGGAGCATGGCACTCCGCTACCGAAAACCTGCACAGCATCCGTCGCTTCGCGACACGCCTTCGCAAAGCATAAATGCGAACCGAAGTCCGCATTTATGGACGTATAAGGTCCGGGAGAGACGATGAGGCTTACTGAACGGTGGAAACTTTCGACACGAACTGCTTTGCCGCCCTGTTGGCCGATTCATAGACGGTATTGGCTGTGGAGAAGGCCGAGTTCCATGCTGCAATGGCCGATTCGCTTCCTGCCGGGGCATTCTTCGTGAGGTTTTCGACGAACCCTTGTGCCTCCCGCTGGAACTGCTGGCCCTGCGCTGTCGCGGCGGCTGAGATTTCGCTCTGAACTCCGGCTACGATTTCGTGAACCTGGCGACCGTAGGCGACCGCCTTTTCCGCCGCAGGCTGGGAAAGACTCGCTTGCAGTGCGAGCAGCTCACCCGGGTTGCCGCCGGAGACAGCTTTAGTGAGAGTTTCGTGGTTTTCGGCGAGAGCTGCTTTGCTAACCTGCAGATTCAACGCGACCAGTTTTTCGAAACCATCGAACACCTTGCTCGTTAGACCAAAAAGTGTTTCCAGGCTGGTTTGCTGGGCGGCAACCAGTTGTTGCGGAATAAGAGTGCTCATCACTGCTCCGTAAGGGTAAGGCAGACGGCAGAAGGACGGGTGGTTCTAAACAGAACCGCACGACACGAGGGGAAGCAAGGTAAATGCTGCGCTGCAACAAAATTCATTGTACGGGGCAATGCCGCGAAGTCAATGAAATTCGCGATACCGCGGGTGTGGGGGGCGCTCGGTCGGACAAACGTCTGAGTTTGCGAGCGGGGACGCGACGATAACCCAGAAGCCACCTCCGTTCTGACGGCGAGTAACGGCGGGCGGTGGACGACTGCTGCGGCTTTCCGGCTCCGTCAACCGATTGGTCCTGTTGATTGCCTTGCCAACGCGTGCGGTCGCATCGAGAGGGGAAAGTCGGCTACCGGGACTCGAAGGCATTGAGGCGCGCCTGCTCCGTCTCATTCGAGTGCTGACGCTGATACGCTTCGAACAGGCGCCAGCAGAGCTGCGTCAGTCTCGCGGAGTTGCGGCCTGGTCCGCATACTCGGTGTTCATTGCCGATTGCACGGCGTTACGCCGGTAAATCAACTCTTGATTAGTAAGTCGCGGCCATCGGAAACAGCCACGGGGGCAGACTATGCGTCGTGCCCTGTAGTCACCGAGCGACATGCGAGCATGAGGCTCTCTGCGCTCGTGGGCTTTGTCAGGAGATACCCCTGAGCAAAGTCGCAGCTCGCCTCGCGCAGGGTTTGTAGCTGGTTGCTTGTCTCGACGCCTTCGGCTGTCACCTTCATGCCTAGTTCGTGCGACATCTGAATGATGCCGCGGACTATCGCAGCGGCTGCCGCGTCGCGACCAAGCCTCGCCGTGAACGAGCGGTCAATCTTCACCGTGTCGGGGGAAAAGTCAGCCAAATAGCCGAGACTGGAGTAGCCCGTTCCAAAGTCATCGATGGCGATGCGCACGCCAAGGCGCTTGAGCGCTATGAGCGTCTCTTGCGCGAGGGAAGTATTTTCCATCAGTGCGCTTTCCGTCAATTCGATTTCAAGGCAGCGCGGCGGCAATTGATGCTTGCGCAATGCTTCGTCGACGATGGCCACGAGAGTGTTATCCCTGAGTTGGCGCGCTGACACGTTCACCGACATGCGAAGGTCCTTTTCGCCTGCGTTTCGCCAGTAGGCCAGCTGCGCGAGAGCAGCATCCATCACCCATGCGCCAACCTCGACAATAAATCCGCTTTCTTCGAGTATGGGAATGAAACTGGCGGGCCGCACCATGCCGCGCGCCGGATGGTTCCATCGAATGAGCGCCTCAACGCCCGTCATCGCCAAAGACGTCGGCTGGTGAATACCTTGGAAATGGAGGACAAATTGGCCGGACGCCAGGGCTAGAGGCAGAATTCGCTCAAGTTCGAAATCACCGAGCACGTCGCTCGACGCTTTACCGGCAAACCTGAAGCCGTTACGGCCTCCTTTTTTTGCCGCGTACATTGCAATATCAGCGCTTGTCAGCAGCGATTCGTGGTCTCGTCCGTTCTCGGGGTAAACCGATATGCCAATAGATGCCGTGACAAATGGGTCGGCGCTGTCCGCTGGGACACCGCTCGAAAACGCGCTGAGCAGAGTGTGCGCCAACGTTGCCAGTCTTCCCTTGTCTGCTTCGCCGTTAAGGATGACGGCAAATTCGTCGCCTCCGAGGCGCGCAACGCATGCATCCTCAGGAAGCGCTGCCTGGATGATTTCGGCGATGTTCTTCAACAGACGGTCAGCGGCCGTATGCCCCAATGTGTCGTTAAGGACTTTAAAGCGGTCGAGGTCAATGAACATCAGAGCGAATGCGGCGTCGCGACTGCAAAGCGTCTTCATCTGCCGAACAAGTGCGCTGCGGTTAGCCAAGCCCGTCAACCCGTCCGTGTGAGCGAGCCGGTCGAGCGCTGCCAGCCGTTCCTGCTCGACCGTGATGTCTTCACTCACGCCAACAATGCGGACAACGGCTCCCGTTTCATCGCGCACGGGGTATGCCGTGCTTCGAATCCAGCACAGGCAACCGTCCGGACGCCGGATGCGGTACTCGAAGCGGCCCTCGACGCCTTCAGATGCGATTCGATGCATCTCCGCACGAAGAGGACCGATGTCCACGGCGCACACCAGTTCAAGCCACGCTGAAGGCGTGGTGGCAAGCTGTTCAGCGGTGATGCCGAACACACGCTCAACCCCCGCACTCACGTGATGGAAGTGCTGGAAGTCCGGGCTATACGAATAGAACACAAGCCGAACGTGCGACTCCATCTCGTGCATTAGCTCGTCACGTTCACGAAGGGTCTTCATCAGGTCGCACTGTTGAGTGACATCCTCGGAAGCACACAGCAGACCGACAATTGAACCATCCTTGCCGGCTATTGGCGAGACTGTCGAATTCCACCATTTCTTCTGGCCCTTCGTGGTGGCGCAACTGCCCGTAAATGACGTGCTGATGCCAGCAACAGCGTCACGGCACGCGTTTTCGGCCAGCGCACGGTCATTACCGTTCCAGAAGTTCAGCCAGTCAGCGCCGCTGAGCTCGTCCGGCGACTCAGCTTCCATCAACGCCGCGCCATGCTCCGACACCCGCAATAACTTTCCGTCTGTCGAAAGCACCTTCAGGCAATCCCGGTTCGCGTTCAGCATTCCGCTTGCCAGAGCAACAGCGGCGCACCGCAGACGGTAGTCAGCCGCAAGCTTTCGATGTATACATGCGAGCGCAACGACACCGACCGTTATAGATGCGGCAAGACGTACCGGCATCGCCGCCTCAGCGGTTAAGTGGTGCACCAGTGAGCTAATGCCAACGCCAGCAGAAATAGCGATGAGCAGAATCGTAAGAGGCGCGGCTGTGGCTTGACCGTAGCGGACAAGGAAATAGGAAAGGAACTGCTGGTTCCGCGCTGGCCATGCGGACGCGCTGCCATCACTGCGGGCGCGGTTAATATTGGTTCCAATACGGTGCCATACCGTTTCTACTTTCAAGCTACTCTCCGACCGCCTGTTCGAGTGGGGCCTTCGATACTGCGCGCCACCACACCTCCAATATTACGGTCGTAGTCACCAAATCTTTAGATGCTTGAAGGAAGCCTCATGCGCAGCGCAGAAACGACTCGAGCGGACGCGGTTTGACGTTTTGTAGAAACGCAGACCAAGTGGTGAGCTCAGTCATGTGCGTCGACCCAGGCGCGGGCCCATTCCAGCCCCGCAAGCTGAGCGTCCTCCTCACTTTCAAAATCGCCCAAGACGCCCGACACCTGAATTAGCTTTCCGCCATGGGTGATGGTCCCGCTCGCTGCATAACGAGCTGGCCGATGGTCGCCGTCGTTTTCCTCAACGATGGCGTGCCCCCATACGTCATAGCCGCGGTACTTCTGCGATTGCATTAGCGGACGACGTGAGCGGAAGCCGTGTGGCCTGTCACGCGAAGCACGTTGCCTTCCGGCGTGGTTTGCCGCGGAATCCCGGACATGTCCGGTTCGTCCTTGAGCAAGGTCTTTTGCGCGTTACCTTGCCTGACCACGAGCCGTGGAGCAGTTGCTAACGCGCGGGGCGAATGAACCTCCTTCGCGTGCAAGGCCACGTGACGTCGTACTGCGAGCCTGTGTGGAGTACCGGCCCTATGCGGGGCAGTCGCGCGCGCCTCAGGCGGATTCCACACTTCCGAATAGGTGCCGGCCCCGAAAGCCATCGGCGCGAACGCCGCGGTCAGTAACGCAAGTCCAAGTTTTCTCACGATTTCCCCTTGCCTGATTCTCGCTGCTGCCACTGTTGGCAAGCCACCGCCTGGTTGAGGCATCCACCGTAGCAGCCTGCGCAATAGTGGCGGTCCCGAATCGCTTCAGTGACTCGCCATGCATTCGCGGCGAGCGGACTCGCTGTCCCAACGGTATGGCCGTTCTCGGCGGCGTAAAACGTCGGCTCGCCAGCCTTGCCTCGGCGAATCGCCTCGTTGATTTCCTGCTCGCCGAACGCCGATTTTAGCTGCGCCACAAACGCCGCAATTTCCCGCATCGGATGGCTGACGGGTTCACGCACACGCATATCCATCCGTCCTGCTCCCGAAAAAAGTGCCTGTTCGCCGTTAGGGAAATCCGTGTAGGATACTGTACATTCATACAGGTTTTCTCGCAATGACATCCCCCTTGCCGTCCCCCGAAGCGATACACCCGTCCCTGTGGCTGGCGTCGCAGCTCGCGCGGGGCCGGGGGCGGGTGGTCGATACGGGCTATCCGGCGCTGTCTTCCGAACTGCCTGGAGGCGGGTGGCCGGTCGGTGCGCTGGTGGACCTGCTGGTGCAGCAACCGGGCGTGGGTGAACTGCGGCTGCTGCGGCCCGCGCTGAGTGCTGTAGACGACCGGCCAGTTGCATTCCTGCAGCCGCCGCATACACCGGACGGCCTGGGGCTCAGCTACATCGGTCTGTCGCTCGAGCAGGTGCTGCGCGTGAAGGCGCAGAAAACCGCGGATGCACTCTGGTCGGCGGAACAGATTCTCCGGGCGGGAAGCTGCGGTGCACTCATTTTCTGGGCGCAGTACGCGCAGGCTTCGTCGCTGCGGCGTCTGCATCTGGCCGCGCAGTCGTCGGAAACGCTATTCGTCATGGTGCGCCCGCTTGCGAGCGCACAGGACGCGTCGCCGGCGCTCCTGCGGCTGGCGCTCAAACCATCGGCCGACGGCCTGACCGTCGACATCGTGAAACGACGAGGGCCCTCGCGCACGGAGCCTCTATCGATTCCCCTTCAACCCACTCCTGTTCTGCTGTCACGACATGCGCGTCTTTCTCGCCGCTCACCTGCCGAAGTTGCCGCTCGAAGTCTTCAGACCGAGGTGGTCGCCTGAGCCGCTTCACGGCAGCGTCGTGCTCGAGAAGGAAAAAGTCGTCATCGCGGACAGCGTCGCGCGCGCGGCAGGCGTGCGGCTGGGGATGAAGCGCGGCGGCGTGCTGACGCTCTCGCCGGACACGGAAATGCACGAGCGCGACTTCGCCCGCGAGCGGGCGGCGCAGCGCGATGTCGGCATTGCGCTGATGCGCTTTTCGCCCGAAGTCACGCTGCTCGATGAAGCGACCGTGGTGGTCGAGGTCGGCGCGAGCCTGCGGCTCTTTGGCGGACTGCTCGCCCTGTGCCGCGAAGCAAAGGCGCTGCTCGCCACGCTTGGTCTTACCGCGCGCATCAGTGCCGCGCCGACTGGCCAAGGCGCATGGCTGCTGGCGCGCCATGCGAAAGGGCATGGTGCGCGGCGCGTGCTCAAACTCTCCACGCTCGAACAGCGGCTTGCCGGCCTGCCCATGGTCGCCATCCCCGAAGTACGGCAGTTCGCCGACTGGTTCAGCGGGCTCGGCTGCGAAACCATCGCTGACATCCGCCGGCTGCCGCGCGCCGGACTGCAGCGGCGCTGTGGCGAACACCTGCTCGATTCGCTCGACCGCGCGTTTGGCAAGGCGCCGGAACTCTTCGACTGGCTGGAACTGCCGCCCACGTTTTCCGCGCGCATCGAAATGCCTGACCGGCTTGAACACGCGGACGGTGCAGTCTTCGGCGCACACCGGCTTATCGTGCAACTGTGCGGGTGGCTCTGCGCAAAACAGCTCGCGGTGAGCGCGGTGCGCCTGTCGCTCGAGCACGAGCGCGGGCGTGACGCCATCGAACCGACCAGCATCGACATTGCACTGGGTGAGTCTACCTGGCGGGAAGAGCACCTCCTGAGGCTGCTCAAGGAGCGGCTGCATCGCATCGAGCTCATCGCGCCGGTTATCGCATTGCGTCTGGACGCATCAAAGGTCGAGTCCGCGGCGCCAGCGTCCGACACGCTTTTCCCCGAGCCGGGGGGCTCGAAGGAAGACCACGCACGGCTACTCGAAGTACTCGTCGCGCGGCTCGGTGAAGACAATGTACTGCGGCCGGCGCCAAGCGCTGACCATCGCCCGGAAGTCGCCAACTGCTGGGTACCGGTCACGCAAACCGCGAAGCCTGTGGTCATCCCGGAAGGCCTGCCGCGACCCACATGGATGCTCGATACCCCGGTGCGCCTGCTGATGCGCCAGCACCGCCCGTTCTATGGCTCGCCGCTGCGCATGGTGTCGCCGGGCGAGCGCATTGAGGCGGGCTGGTTCGATGGCGAGCTGGTCACGCGCGACTACTTCGTCGCCCAGGCCGACGACCAGAGCTGTTACTGGATTTACCGCGAGCGCGTGAGCAGCCGTGACGCCGAAGAAGACCAGCGCTGGTTCCTGCACGGCCTCTTTGGATGACGCGCCGTGGACACGACCTTCACCATGCTGCCGGCGTATGCCGAGCTTTTCTGCCTGTCGAACTTCTCGTTCCTGCGCGGTGCCTCGCACGCGGAGGAACTCGCTGAACGTGCCGCGCAGCTCGGGTATTCGGCGCTCGCGATTACCGACGAATGTTCGGTCGCTGGCGTCGTGCGGGCGCACGTGGCGGCGAAAGAAGCGAAGCTGCCGTTTATCGTCGGCTCGTACTTCCGTCTGGTGAACGCGGACGGCTCGCCGGCA
>Ga0058694_1000198_pt1 | contig 36112 bp, 29 predicted proteins | sample AgamicOrSfrz_FD_55041 | JGI IMG/M metagenome (GOLD analysis project Ga0058694, IMG submission 55041) | Agave microbial communities from Guanajuato, Mexico - Or.Sf.rz | ecosystem: Host-associated > Plants > Phyllosphere > Phylloplane/Leaf | place: Guanajuato, Mexico | collected 2012-05-30 | reverse complement strand
TATGATTGTCGCTCAGGCACCTTTCCACTCAAGATGGTCTCTGCGATGCAACGTGCAGCATCAGATACCCCTTGCAACGTATCCAAGCCCGACTTCATGTCAACGGATTCTTCGGGTGTATTAATTACAACATCCAAATCTAAGGGCATATATTTTTATCCGGTCTGATCGGCGCAAGGGCAACCAACACGTCCCCGGGTCACCCGCTACAACGCTCTGCGCAAAGACGCATTTATAGCACAGCGCTGCACCGTTATATCCGCGTTTCCTATGCCTAGGTTCCCTCGCAGAACCGCTCCGCAAACTGTCGCAAGCGCCTTAGTAGATGGGCACTTGCGAACCCACCTTAAACGACTTTTGCGGTGCACAGCGCCCGCGACCGCTCTTGATTTTATTAACGATTTCCGCGGACTCTTAATCCGTAGGTCGAGTGTTCGAGTCACTCACGCCCCACCAAAGAATTCCAAAGGCCGGTCAGCGCAAGCTGACCGGCCTTTTTGCTTTTGCCCGCCCGCCATTCCTGACTTCCTCCAACGCTCCTCGCTTTCCTCCCCTCCCCGCACATTCCCACGAAGTGTTACCCATGCGTAACGAATTATTGCGAACTATTATCATCCGTGCAATGATACTGATTCTCATTTGAGAACAAGACGATGGGCCCACTCCTTTCGCGGCCGGCAGCTTTCTGCCGGCGCCGCGCGGGCGCTGGCGTCCGTCGAATCAGAACAATAGCGACAACGACAGGGTATTGAGATGTTCCGAAACACGCCTCTCGCGGCGGCCGTTCTGGTCGCATTCGCGACGCCGCTTTACGCTCAAACGACAGCAACGCCCGCGACCGGCGCACCGCCCGCGTCATCCAGCTCGACTTCCACTTCGAGCGCCAGCCAGAGCGCCGACGGCGCCACGCTGCCCGCCGTCAAGGTGACGGGGCAGAACGGCGCGCCGGCTGAATTCGCGGCTGACGTCTCCAGCGTCGGCGCAAAAGTGCCGACCGCGCTGCGCGACATTCCGCAAGCCGCCGTCGTAGTGCCCAAATCGCTGTTGCAATCGCAGGCGGCGAGCTCGTTTACCGACGCCCTGCGCAACGTGCCGGGCATCACCATCGGCGGGGCGGAAGGCGGACAGATCGGCAACAACATCAACCTGCGCGGCTTCTCGGCGCGCACCGATATTTACCTCGACGGGTTCCGCGACCGCGGCCAGTACTACCGCGACACGTTCAACCTCGAATCCATCGACGTGCTGTACGGCCCGTCGTCGCTCTACTTCGGGCGCGGCTCGACGGGCGGCGTCATCAACCAGGTCAGCAAGCAGCCCACGCTCAAGCCGCGCGCCGACGTGTCGGTGCAAGCCGGCACGCACGACCGCTATCGCACCACCGTCGACCTGAACACGCCGATCACGTCGACATCCGCATTCCGGATCAACGCGTTCGGCCAGGACCAGGGTTCGTCGCGCGACGTCATGAAGAACAAGGACTACGGCGTTGCGCCTGAAGTCAAATTCGGCATCGGCACACCGACGGAAATCACGCTGTCCGCGCTGATCCAGCACAACCGCGACCAACCGGACTACGGCATTCCCGCGCTCAACGGCCACCCGGCGCCGGTCAATCGCGGCACGTTCTACGGCTTCACCGACGACCGCACGATTCAGGACGTGCAAACGCTTAACGCCCGCATCGAACACCGCTTCAGCGACAACCTCAAACTGCGCAACCAGACGCAGTTCAGCCACTACAGCACAGAAGCGCGTGCGACCAACGCGGCCTCGGTGCTGACCGGTCCGCTACCGACGTCGTCCGCTTTGAGCAACGGCAACTACACGACCATCGATCCGTCGAAACTGTTCGTGAAGCTGCAAGGCAAGGACCGCAACATCAACGATCATTCGGTCTACAACTCGACCGACATCGAAGCGAAGTTCGACATGGGCCTCCTCAAACACGACGTCGTGGCGGGTGTCGATCTGAGTCACGAAACGTATAGCAACCAGAGCTTCGCGACGACGACGCCAGGGCTGCCCTTGAACACCATCGCAATCGTGCCGCTCGTCGATCCTTCGTATACGAAGCGTCCGTCGAATGCAAAAACGGTTGCCACAAATCTCGCGGAATCGAGCGCGAACGGCGTGGGCGTCTATGCGAACGACACGGTTTCCATCGGCGAACACTGGAAAGTGGTGGGCGGCCTGCGTTGGGACCGCTATGAAGCGTCGATCCACAACTCGATCAATTCGCCCTCCTACGCGACTCAGACGAACTACTTCACGAGCGTGCGCGGCGGCGTGATCTGGCAGCCGACAGACTGGCAGTCTTACTACGTGTCGTACGGCACGTCGTTCAATCCGTCGCTCGAAGCGCTCACGCTCACCAACAGGCAGCAGAACCTGCCACCGGAGCACAACAAGTCGTATGAGATCGGCGCGAAGCTGGATCTGCTGGGCGGCGGGCTGTCGGTCACGCAGTCGCTCTTCAACATCGAGAAGACGAACGCGCGCACGCTGAATGCAGACGGCAGCTATACGCTTGACGGCGACGTGCGCGTGCGCGGTTACCAGCTCGGCGTGGCGGGCCACATCACGAACAAGTGGCAGGTGTTCGGCGGCTACACGTACATGGACGCCACGATCCTCAAGGCGCTCGACGGCACCGCCGGCAAAACGCCCGCCAACACGCCGCGCAATATGCTGACTCTGTGGACCACCTACGCCTTCACGCCGCATTGGGAAATTGGCGGCGGGCCGATCTACACGTCGTCGCGCTATGCGGCGAACAACAACTTCGTGAAGGTCGGCGGCTACACGCGCTGGGACGCAATGGCCGCGTACCACGCGAAAAAATACGACGTCCAGTTCAACGTGCTGAATCTCACGGACAAGAACTACTACGACGCGCTGATCCCGTCGGACGGCGGACGCGCGGTGCCTGGCAACGGCCGCACGTTCCTCGCGACGTTAAACTACCGGTTCTTCTGACCGCCGGGCGGCGAACCCGCCTCGTAAGCCACGCACGCCGCGCGCCTGTTCGCTGCCCGCTTTGTCGGGCCAGCGAACAGGCGCGCGGTTTTGCAGCAGGAAACTCCAAGCATGATTGTCTCGATCCCCGACGTTTTCAGTCCCGCAGACGCCGCCGCGATGCGCGCCCAACTCGAGGCGGCCACCGGCGCATGGGTGGACGGCCGGGCAACGGCCGGCTATCAGGGCGCGCCCGTCAAGCGCAATCAGCAGATTGCCGAAGGCTCGCCGATTGCGCTCGAAATGGGCGACAGAATCCTCGCGGCGCTCGAGCGGCATCCGCTTTTCATCAGCGCGGCGCTGCCTAACAAGGTTTATCCGCCGCTCTTTAACCGCTATGAAGGCGGCATGCACTTCGGCAGCCATGTCGACGGCGCGATTCGCCTCGTGCCCGGAAGCGGCGCGCGCGTGCGTACCGACCTGTCCGTCACGCTGTTCCTCACGCCGCCGGGCGAGTACGACGGCGGCGAACTGCTGATAGAAGACACGTTCGGTGTGCAGGAAGTCAAGCTGCCCGCCGGGCATGCCATCGTTTACCCGGGCACGAGCCTGCATCAGGTGCGGCCGGTGACGCGCGGCGCACGCGTGTCGAGCTTCTTCTGGGTGCAAAGCCTCGTGCGCGACGACACGCAGCGCGCGATGCTGTTCGACATGGACGGCGCGATCCAGCGGCTGAACGCGTCGAATGCGGACGACGCCGCTCGCCGCACGCTTGTCGGCTGCTATCACAACCTGCTGCGCATGTGGAGCGAAACCTAATTCGCCGACGCGGCGGAATCACCCTGCATGCTGGCTAGAGCCGCGCGCTTTTTTGTCCTACGCTTTAAGCGCGACGCGTGGCGCATCCGTGTGAGTCGGTGTGTTTGCGCAGTACAGCAATCCGCGAAGACGTACACCTTCGCACGCGCGCAGGTTCCTCCTGCACGAAGACCGTAGAGGCGGCTGGAGGCTGATCGGAGGCAAGCAATCGCCTGATCAAACGTTCAGGCAGCCCGGGGATCGCCCCGAGAAGCGGCGCACTTCCCCGGCGCGTTCTCATGGAGGATGACGATGTCGATTCGACTAGGAGAGGAAGCTCCGGATTTCACCGCGGAAACCACTGAAGGCACCATCCGTTTCCACGAATGGATCGGCGACCAGTGGGCGGTTCTGTTCTCGCATCCGAAGGACTTCACGCCCGTCTGCACCACCGAGCTCGGATACATGGCCGGGCTCAAGCCGGAATTCGAAAAGCGCAATACGAAAATTATCGGCCTGAGTGTCGACCCCGTCAGCGATCATCAGAGGTGGGTCAAGGATATTGAAGAAACGCAGGGCCACGCGGTGAATTACCCGCTGATCGGCGACGCCGATCTGAACGTCGCAAAGCTCTACGATATGATTCATCCGAACGCCAGCGGCGGCACGCGCACCGCAGTGGATAACGCGACCGTGCGCTCGGTGTTCATCATCGGGCCGGACAAGAAGATCAAGGCGATGCTCGTGTACCCGATGAGTTCCGGGCGCAATTTCGACGAAGTGCTGCGTCTGCTCGATTCGCTACAGTTGAGCGCGAAACATTCGGTCGCCACGCCCGTGAACTGGAAGCCGGGGGACGATGTCATCATTCCGACATCCGTCTCGAACGACGACGCGGCGAAGAAATACCCTGAAGGCTTCAAAACCCTCAAGCCGTATTTGCGGTACGTTGCACAGCCACGGTGAGATTGCGGCGCGTTGAAGCCGGGCGCCGCCACGCGCCCGGTTCTCGCGACAATGCGCGCGACGGAGACAAACCTTGCTGATTTTCCGCCAACTGATCGACCCGCAGTCGTCCACCTACACCTATCTTCTTGCCGACAGCACGACGCGTGAAGCGGTGCTGATCGACCCCGTGTTCGAGCAGGTGCGCCGCGACAGCGCGCTGATTCAGGAACTCGGGCTGCGCCTTCGTTATACGATCGACACTCACGTGCACGCCGACCACGTGACGGGCGCATGGATGATGAAACGCCGCACTGGCAGCGAGATCGCGATTTCGGCTGCAAGCGGCGCGCAAGGCGCCGACCGCTACCTGAATCACGGCGATCGGTGCGAATTCCGCACACGCTACCTCGAAGTGCGGGCGACGCCTGGTCATACGAACGGCTGCATCAGCCTTGCACTCGACGACGGCACGATGATGTTCACGGGCGACTGTCTGCTGATTCGCGGCACAGGGCGCACCGATTTCCAGCAAGGCGATGCCCGCACGATGTACCGTGCAATCCACGGCCAGATTTTCAGCCAGCCCGATACGTGTCTGCTGTATCCGGCCCACGACTACCGCGGCCTGACGGTCACGAGCGTGGCCGAAGAGCGGCGCTTCAATCCGCGCCTGGGCGGCGAGCTGTGCGAAGACGATTTCGTCGGCTACGTGACGAACCTGCGGCTACCGCACCCTAAACAGATCGACGTTGCGGTGCCGGCAAACCTGAAATGCGGCGAAGCGGCGAGCGACCCGACGCGGGCCGCCGAGCCGGATTGGGCGCCGCTTGCCTACACGTTCGCGGGAATCTGGGAAGTCGCGCCGCAATGGCTCGAGGACAATCTGCGTTCTGTGCAAATCATCGACGTGCGCGAGCCCGATGAATTCAATGGGCCGCTTGGCCGCATTCCTCACGCCCGGCTCATTTCGCTCGGCAATCTGGCGGCACGCGCTGCCGAGCTGCGCAAAGACTCCCCCGTCGTGACCGTTTGCCGCGCGGGAGGCCGTTCGGCGCAAGCCACGGTGATCCTGCACCAGGCCGGATTCGATAAGGTTGCGAACCTCGCAGGCGGTATGCTGCGCTGGCGTGCGGAAAGCCACGTCGTGGAAAACGGCAGCCTGTAGCGCGCATAGCAATTTCCTTCAATACACCCTTCCTCGCCGACGATACCGTTCAAGCGCGTCAATCCCGCGCATTTACGTATCGAGGCACCGATGTCCGTTTTGCTTTCCATGGCCGCGTTCGCGCTGGCTTCGTCTATCTCGCCTGGTCCTGTCAACGTCGTCGCGTTGAGCGTTGGCGCGCAGCATGGCTTTGCCGCAAGCCTGCGCCACGTGAGCGGCGCGACTGTCGGCTTTACGTTGCTGCTTCTGCTTGTCGGCCTGGGGCTGCACGAACTGGTTGCGCATGTTCGCGTTCTTGTCGAGGTCGTGAAATGGGCCGGCGTGGCGTTTCTGCTGTACATGGCCTACAAGCTTGCCGTCGACGACGGCCGGCTCCGCGCCGATGCACAGTCGGGCGGCCCCTCGTTCGCCTATGGTGCGGCGATGCAATGGCTCAATCCAAAAGCATGGCTCGCGTCGCTGGCCGGCATGGGCGCCTATGCAGCCGACGGCGATGGCCAACTCGTCTGGCAGTTTGCGGTGATTTACTTCGTGGTTTGTTATGTGTCGATTGCGAGCTGGGCGTATGCCGGTACGTACCTGCGCAAGTATCTGCAGGCGCCGCAGCGTGTGAGGTTGTTCAACCGGGTCATGGCCGCGTTACTGGGGGCAAGCGCGTTGTACCTCGTTGGGTCTTGATGCGTGGTGGTGCTGCTGTCAGGCGGGCGCGCACGGCACCTGAACGAACCCGCGCGCAAGCGTGCTCAACCACGATACTGCCCAGGCGTCGCGGCAACGAAGCGCTTGAACGTGCGCTGCAAGTGCGCCTGATCGGCAAAGCCCGCGTCGAGCGCCACCTCAGCGATCAGGCGGCCACGCCTGAGTTGCGCGCGGCTGTACTGAATCCGGCGATTGATCAGATAAGCGTGCGGCGTCATACCGTAGCGCGCTTTGAATGCGCGAATCAGATGCGATGCCGACAGACCCGCCGCCTCGCATATGCCCTCGAGATTGAGCGCCTGAGTGCAATTGTCAGCGATGAATTCCGCCGCACGCGCGAGCTGACGGCTCACCGGGTCGCCACAAACGGGAGCGCGGTCGAGGCGCTGCTGAACTGCGGTGAAAAACGTTACGGCCGCGCTTTGCTTGCGCAGCACATCTGTTTCGCTGTCGACGAGAATGCCATGCAGCCGGTTCAGGCCGTCGAACAGTGCGGCGTCTGTGGTCATGGTCTGCGAAAACGCGCGAAACGCGCAGTTTGCGCTGAAGCCGAGCTCGTGTTGCAGATTCGTGAGCCACGCCACGTCGACATGAAGCATGCGATACGACCAGCGCTCGTCGGCGACCGGATTGCACGCGTGCACGTCGTCGGGATTCATCAGAACGACCGCGCCTGCGCCGGTCCACTCGCGCGCATGGCGATTCACATACACGCTGCGACCGCCGGTGACCGCGCCGATCGAAAACGTTTCGTGAGAGTGCCTGGCGTAGCAGATGTCGCGACCGTCTTCGATGGAGCGCGCCTCGATGTACGGCAACGCGTCGCTCCGCCAGAAACGCGGCTCGCTTGCGCGGTTCGCCTGAACACTTGCGCGGCGGCCCTGAGCGGTAACGCGGTTGGCCTGAGCACTCGCGGGCTTCACATGAGTTATCGCCGCTTTCGTCGTGCTCATTTGTGCGCCTCCGGTATACGTGGGCCTCGCAAAGGAGCGCAGCCAGAAGCCGCAACCTCGCGAGACCACTTATCGTAGCGGTCCAACGCGCCGCCAACAAGCGGGATTACAAGCGGGATTACAAGCGAAATTACAAGCGAGATTCATGCGGTGAAGAACTCGCGCACCGCCCGCCGACCACGCCTATTTAGCGGAAACGTCGATATTGCCGAGGTATTTCGTTGCGAGCGTCTTCACCGTTCCATCTGCCTGCACCTTGGCGATCGCCGCGTTCAGGCGCTCGCGCAATGCTGTATCGCCTTTGCGGATGCCGTAGGCGATGCCGCTGCCGAGAATCTTGTCGTCGCGCACCGGCTGCCCGACGAACGCATAGTCCTTGCCGTTCGGCTTCGACAGAAAGCCGGTTTGTCCCGCGGGCGCAAGCACGAGGGTTGCGTCGAGCCGCCCCGCGACGAGGTCCGTGTAGACCTGGTTCTGATCCTGATACGCGATAACGCCCACGCCCGCCGGCTCCCAATGGGTCTTTGCAAACGTCTCCTGAATCGACGCCTGCAACACGCCCACGCGCTTGCCCTTCAGTGCCTCAGCGCTCGGCAGCAGACCGCTGTCGCGCTTTGCAATGAGTTGCGTCGGCACACGGTAGACAACCGTCGTGAAGTCAATGGTCTGGCGACGTTGCTCGGTCGCATTCATTGCCGAATTGATCGCGTCGAATTTGCGGCCCTGCAACGCGGGAATCAAACCGTCGAACGACGTCTCCACCCACTTGCACGTCATGTGCGCAGCGGCGCACACCGCATTGCCCACGTCGATGTCGAGCCCTTGCAACTCGCCGTTAGGACCCTTCGATTCGAACGGCGGATACTGCGCTTCGAGCCCGAAACGCAGCGTGGATGTATCGGCCGCAAACGCGGCGGACGATGCCGCCACCGATGCGAAAGCGCAGGCCATCGCCAACCAAGGCTTAAGCAGTTTCATAGCAGGTCCCTTCCCCTTCCGTTTCGTTTCGTTTCGTTTGGTTTCGTTGTAGTGCGAACACGCAGCGTGTGAATGTGCCGTCGCGCGACGATCTTACTGCGTTCAAAAATACCCGCTGTCGCGCGCAATGCAGGCGGTTTCAGATCTCGCACAAACGGCGCGCACCTTCAATCAGCGTGGCGTCGTCCTTCGAGAAACTCAGGCGAATCAGGCCTGAATCCGTGCCGTCGCTGTAAAACGCAGACAACGGAATGGTCGCGACGCGCGCATCGCGAATCAGGCGCAACACGAAGTCGCTGTCCTTTTCGTCGGAAAAGCCGCGAAAACGGGCGAGCATGAAGAAGCTGCCCGCACTCGGCAACAGCTCGAAACGCGACTCGCGAAGACCGTGCGCCAGCAGATCGCGCTTTTGCTGATAGAACGCGGACAGGCCGAGATAGCTTTCACGATTCGCCAATGCGTCGACGAACGCGTACTGCATGGGTGTGTCGGCGGAAAACACCATGAACTGGTGCACCTTGCGAATCTCGTTCATCAGCTCGGCGGGCGCGAGGCAATAGCCCACGCGCCAACCGGTGACGTGATACGACTTGCCGAACGACGACACGATCACGCTGCGTTCGGCAAGCTCGCTATGGCATGCCATGCTTTCATGTTTCGCGCCGTCGAACACCACGTGTTCGTAGACTTCGTCGGCGAGAATCACAATGTCGGTATGACGCGTGAGCGCCTTGAGGCGCGCAATGTCGGCCTCGCTGAACACGGTCGCGGTCGGATTGTGCGGCGTGTTGATGATGAGCATGCGCGTCCTGGGCGTGATCGCGGCGGCGACCTCGTCCCAGTTCACGCGAAAGTCGCTCAGCGATAGTTTGATCGGCACCGGCGTTGCGCCTTGCAGCCGAACAATGGGCCCGTAGCTGTCGAACGAGGGCTCGAAGTAGATGACTTCGTCGCCCGGGTGCACCAACGCGCTGATCGCCGAATAAAGACCCTCGCTGGCGCTTGCGATCACGGTCACTTCGTCTGCCGGGTCATAGCGCACGCCGTATAGCGTCTGCACCTTGTCGGCGAGCGCTTCGCGCAATGCCGCGATGCCCGACATGGGCGCGTACTGGTTGTGGCCGGCGCGCATGGCGTGCGCGACGCCGTCGATCAGTTTTGCGTCCGGCGCGAAATTCGGCGCGCCTTGCGACAGATTGAGCGCATCGTGTTGTGCGGCCAGTTGGCCGATCACGGTAAAAATCGTGGTGCCGACATCAGGCAATTTCGAGCGGGCTTGCAGGGCGCTCTGCATATGGCTTCTCCTATCCTCATCCGGCGGCGCACTGGCGGCGGCATACCATGTCGCCGCCCAGTGTGCTTATGTGCCGGTTGAGTGATTAGGCATCAGCCAAAGAAGCATCACAATCGAAACTTTGTCATGCGGCACATGCGTTTACGTCATGGCTGCGGACCGGCGCGGTGTTGCATGCGAGCGGGCCGCAGGCGGCGCCTGCGCGCCACCATCACGCGTCGTCCATCAAGCGCACCTTCACCTTCTTGCCCTTCACCTTGCCCGCGCTCAGCTTGCGCACGGCTTCGCGCGCAATACTGCGCTCCACCGCCACATAGGTCGACATCTCCGTCACGTTGATCTTGCCGATCTGCGAGCCGGAAAAACCTGCCTCGCCGGTGAGCGCGCCGAGCACGTCGCCGGGACGAATCTTTTCCTTGCGGCCGCCGAGAATCTGCAGCGTTTCCATGGGCGGCAAAAGCGGTTCGTTACTCGTTGCGGTGAGTTCTGAGAGCTTGTGCCATTCCACCTCGCGCTTTTGCGCCTGCTCGATGCCGCCCACGCGCCCCATTTCGTCCATGCTGGCGAGGCTCAATGCCCAGCCTTCCTGATCGGCGCGCCCCGTGCGGCCGATGCGGTGCACGTGCACTTCCGGATCGGGCGTCACGTCTACGTTGATTACCGCCTCGAGTTGCGCGATGTCGAGACCGCGCGCGGCGACGTCGGTCGCGACCAGCACCGAACAGCTGCGATTCGCGAACTGGATCAGCACCTGGTCGCGTTCACGCTGATCGAGTTCGCCATGCAGCGCGAGCGCATGAAAACCCTGCGCCCGCAGCACCTCGAGCAGATCGCGGCATTGCTGCTTCGTATTGCAGAACGCGATGGTACTCACCGGACGATAGTGGTTAAGCAACAGCCCGACGGCATGCAGACGCTCGTCTTCCGTCACTTCGTAAAAGCGTTGGCGAATCTTGGTGTTGTCGTGCCGCTCGGCAAGCTTCACTTCCTTCGGATTGCGCAGGAACTGCTGGCTGAGCTTGACGATGCCTTCGGGATAAGTGGCCGAGAACAGCAGCGTTTGCCGCTCTTTCGGGCATTGCCTCACGACGGTCGCGATGTCGTCGAAGAAGCCCATGTCGAGCATGCGGTCCGCTTCGTCGAGCACCAGCGTGTTGAGCGATTGCAGCGGCAGGCTGCCGCGTTCCAGGTGATCCATGATGCGGCCCGGCGTACCGACCACGATGTGCGCGCCATGTTCGAGGCTCGCGGTTTGCGGACGCATCGGCGTGCCGCCGCACAAGGTCAGCACCTTGATGTTTTCTTCCGCGCGCGCGAGACGCCGGATTTCCTGCGTGACCTGATCGGCGAGTTCGCGGGTCGGGCAAAGCACCATCGCCTGAACGGCGAAATTGCGTGCGTCCAGTCGCGCGAGCAGCGCCAGCGCAAACGCCGCCGTCTTGCCGCTGCCCGTTTTCGCCTGCGCGATGAGGTCGTGGCCGGCAAGCGCGATAGGCAGACTCGCGGCCTGAATCGGCGTCATCTCGACATAGCCGAGCTGCGTGAGATTCGCGAGCGCGGCGGGCGGCAGCGGCAGTTGGCTGAACGGCGCGCCGGCCGTGATGGGACTATTCATAGGATGATGACTCGTGAGCGGCTGAAGGCTGGAAGACGGAAGACTGGCGAATGGCGCACGTCTTGTAGCGGCGCCTCGCAAATGATGGGCGGCTATTCGGCCATCGGTCCCGGCGACGGGCGGCCTTCCACCTGCTCGTACAGCACCGCGCCGTTGTCGTCTTCGAAACGCTCGACGTAGTTGCGCGCGCCGCAGAGCGGACACCTGAAAAGGAGGCCCTGTCCCTCGTTCTTGATGACGACGTCCGACTGCTCCCACTGCGCGCCGCAGGACTGGTTTCTACATGTGAACAGGTTGCTTCTCCAACTGGATTCGACGATGTGATTCGACTGGCCGCGCCAACCGAGATGCGTGTGCCGCGCACGCGGCGCGCTCACGTCCATGTCGCTGAGACCCTGCACGATGCCGCACTCTTCTACTGCCTGTTCGCCGTGGCATTGCTCGCGCAGCGCATGCAATTGCGCCTTGAGCTGCTGCAGTTCGTCGAGGCGTACTTCGACGTGCGCAATGTGCTCGTCGATCAGGTCATTGACGCCACGGCAGCCGCTGGCCGGTGCGTCGGTCAGACGCAGCAGCGCGCGGATTTCGTCGTGCGTCATGTCAAGCGCGCGGCAATTGCGAATGAAGCGCAACCGCTCCACGTGCCTTGCCGTATAGCTGCGGTAATTGGCCTCGGTGCGCTCCGCTTCGGGCAGCAGCCCTTCTTTCTCGTAAAAGCGGATGGTTTCGGTCGTGCAATGGGCGATTTTCGCCAATTCGCCGATTTTCATGAGCCCTCCGGTACCGGCCTTGACCTTGTAGTGGCTTCAAGGTGTTTACTAGACCACAAATCGAACGAGGAAGCCACCATGCAGCACGCGCACGAGGCGAATGCCGACCCCATTGAACAACCGCAAACCCACGCCCATGGGCATGAGCACAGGCACGAGCACGTGGATAAAGGGCATGCGGGCGACTCCACATGCGGTGACTGCTGCGGCGCAGCCAGTCATGCTCCGCTGCCGTTGCGCGCGGATTTGCCGCCATCCGAAGCGGTGCAAGGCGAGGTCCGCACGGCCATGCGCATCATGCAGATGGACTGTCCGACCGAGGAAGCGCTGATCCGCAAGAAATTCAGCCGCATGTCCGAGGTGCGCAGCATGGAGTTCAATCTCATGCAGCGCGTGCTGACGGTCGTGCATGCGCCTGACGCGCTGGACTCGATTCTCGTAGCGCTGCGGTCGCTAGGCTTCACGCCTGAGCTCGCGCATGCCGGCTCGCAACGCACGCCCGGCGCCGCTCCAGGCGCAGCGTCCGCTCAGCCCGCGTCGCGCAGGTGGTGGCCGCTTGCCTTCGCGGGCGTCGCTGCGGCGGCTTCAGAGGCCGCTGGCTGGCTAGGCGCGCCTGCCTGGATGGCGGCAGGGCTTGCGCTCGTCGCGATCGGCTCATGCGGGCTTTCAACGTATCGCAAGGGCTGGCTCGCGCTTCGCCACGGCAACCTCAACATCAACGCGTTGATGAGCATTGCGGTGAGCGGCGCATTGATACTCGGTCAATGGCCCGAGGCGGCGATGGTGATGGTGCTCTTCACGGTCGCCGAGTTGATCGAGGCCAGGTCGCTCGAGCGCGCGCGCAACGCGATTCAGGGTTTGCTGCAACTCACGCCCGAACAGGCGAGCGTGCAGCAGCCCGACGGCGACTGGCGGCTCACGCCGATCGAGGCGATTGCACCTGGCGCGCTGGTTCGCGTGAAGCCGGGCGAGCGGATCGCGCTCGATGGTGAAATCGTTGCGGGACGCTCGAGTGTGGACCAGTCCCCGATCACCGGAGAAAGCCTGCCGGTCGACAAAAGCGTGGGCGACGCCGTGTTCGCCGGCACCGTCAACCAGGCGCGCTCTCTCGATTATCGCGTGACGGCCGCGGCCAGCAACACCACGCTCGCGCGCATCATTCATGCAGTAGAAGCCGCACAAGGCAGCAAGGCCCCCACGCAACGTTTCGTCGATCAGTTCGCGCGCGTTTATACGCCGCTCGTGTTCGCCGTCGCGCTGGCGGTGGCGCTCGTGCCGCCGCTCGTTTTCGGCGGAATGTGGCAGGCGTGGATCTACAAGGCGCTGGTGATGCTGGTGATTGCCTGTCCGTGCGCGCTCGTTATCTCGACGCCTGTCACGATCGTCAGCGGTCTCGCGGCCGCTGCGCGCAAGGGGATTCTCATCAAGGGCGGCGCTTACCTCGAACAGGGCCGCAAGCTGGGCCGTCTTGCGTTCGACAAAACCGGCACGATCACGCACGGCAAGCCTGTGCAAACCGATTTCGCCATGCTCGCCCAAGCAGATGCAGATTCGAGTGCAGACACCGACAGCACACGTTGCCGCTCGCTCGCCGCGAGTCTCGCGGCACGCTCGGACCACCCCGTATCGGTGGCAATTGCCTGCGCCGCGCAAAAGGAGGGCCTCGCAACTCTCACGGTGGATTCGTTCGAAGCACTTGCGGGACGCGGCGTGCGCGGCCGGATAAACGGCGTTACGTACTGGCTTGGCAACCATCGGCTCGTGGAAGAACTCGGGCTATGTACGCCGTCACTCGAAGCACGGCTCGACGCGCTTGAGCGTCAGGGCAAAACCGTCGTGCTGCTGAGCGACGCGCAACGCGTGCTCGCACTCTTCGCCGTCGCCGATACCGTCAAGGAAACGAGCCGCGCGGCTATCGCCGAACTGCATCGCGCAGGCGTCGCCACCGCCATGCTCACCGGCGACAATCCGCACACCGCCGCGGCGATTGCCGGGCAGGTCGGTATCGACGAAGCGCGCGGCAACCAGTTGCCGCAGGACAAGCTGGACGCTGTCGCGCAGTGGGCAGCCGAAGGCGCGACGGTGGGCATGGTCGGTGACGGCATTAACGACGCGCCCGCGCTGGCGCGCGCCGACATCGGCTTTGCGATGGGCGCAATGGGCACCGGCACCGCGATAGAAACCGCCGACGTCGCGTTGATGGACGACGATCTGCGCAAGATTCCGCTCTTCATCCGCCTCTCGCAAGCGACGCATGCCGTGCTGGTGCAGAACATTGCATTGGCGCTCGGCATCAAGAGCGTCTTTCTGGTGCTGACGGTGATGGGTCTCGGCACGATGTGGATGGCCGTGTTCGCCGACGTCGGTGCGAGCCTGCTGGTCGTTGCGAACGGCTTGCGGCTGCTGCGCAAATGAATCGCAAACGGAGCGGTCGAGCCGCAGCCGCCCTACCTTCGAACCCCTAGTGCGCGAACGGTCGGCTTTTCGTGGCAGCGTGCGCGCCGAGTGCGGCCTTCAAGGTATCCGAAGGCCGCATGCCGAACAGCTTACGGTAGTCCGTTGCAAACTGGCTCAGATGCCAGAAGCCCCAGGCGGTGGCCACGTCCTGCACGGAACGTGAATCGCGCGAGGCGTTGCACAGATCGCGGCGCGCGCCGTTCAGGCGAAGCGCGCGTACATAGTGGGCGGGCGCCATGCCGAGCACATCCTGAAAGCAGTACTGCAACGTCCGCCGGCTGACATGCAGACGCTCGCAAAGCTCCGGCACGCCGACCGCGCGGTCGCGATGGGCAAGCACATAATCGCGCGCCTCGGAAACAATCGACTGACGCCTTGCGCGAACCGGCATCGCCATCTGCCCGGAGGACGCAGGCAACGCACCGGCGTCGAACAGCGACGCAAGCACCGCCGCTTGCAGACTGTCGCACGCCGGGCGCGATAAAGGTGCACCGCTCGCCGCGCTGCGCTCGAGCAGCGCGCGCAACGAAGCGCACAAGCGCTCCTTGCGATCCACGCCAATGGACACCACCTCCTGATCCGGCAACGCATCGGCAAGCCCCACCTGCTCCACTTCGGCAGCGTAGCGACGCAACACGTCGCGCTTCACCACCACGCCAAAAATCTCATAGCCGGACGACGTCAGCAGTTCGAATTCGATGCCGCCCGGACGAAACGCGAGAGCGTCGCTACCGATCATTTGCGCGTCGATGCGGCCGGCCCCGGCAGCACACGTCGGAATGCCGAACCAGTACGCGTCTTTCTGCACCTCGCAGGTTTGCCGCAACGTGTGGCTCGTTGTTTCGACGAACACCTGCATGTGATCGAGGCACAACTCCGTCAGGCCGCCGACAAAGCTGCCCGAAGCCAACTGGTCGTAGGTCTGATGCCAGCCTTGAAGGTTGCGCGCCTGTTCGTCCGCGTCGCGAGCAATGCGGGTCTGCACGCGAAAGCCCGCCTGCGGCGCAGGCACGGGAGCGAGATCGGGCACTGAGTTGGCGGCGCTGTCGCTGAGGGTTTCGATCGTCATGGCCAATCCGCGCGATGGAATATCGAAGAACGAAACAAGGCAAGTCTCATGCCGATGATATGCGAGCGGTCACAACACCAATTGCTCCAACATGGGCCAGCGCTCTGTTCAATTCGTGAACAGCAACACTTGCGTTGATTCGAAACGACGCGCCTCTCCGCCGTCGATCCGGCTCACAGCCCTTGCTTCGGTGCGTGCGTGCCTGCCCTGCGTGCACGCCTCACCAGCCGGGTGCATTGGCATGGTTCTGGCTCTACGGGTGTCGCGGCCAGCTTCAACGGATTGCAACTGAGCGCGACATCGCGCCGACTACAGCCCATTCAAACATGTGAGGAGCACTGAGATGAATCACGCGGAGATGCAGTTTCTGACGACCGAATTCCCGTACAAAAAGCAGTATGCGAACTTTATCGGCGGCGAATGGGTGAAGCCCTTGGGGGGCGAGTACTTTGACAACGTATCGCCTATCACCGGCGAGCCGTTCACCTCGATTCCGCGCTCGCGCGAAGCAGACGTCGAACTCGCGCTGGATGCAGCGCATCGCGCCAAGACCGCGTGGGGCAAGACGTCGACGACAGATCGCGCGAACATTCTGAACCGCATTGCCGATCGCATGGAAGCGAACCTGCAACGCCTTGCAGTTGCCGAAACAATCGACAACGGCAAGCCGCTGCGCGAGACGATGGCCGCCGACATTCCGCTCGCCATCGACCACTTCCGCTACTTCGCGGGCGCCGTGCGCGCGCAGGAAGGCTCGATCTCCGAGATCGACGACGACACCGTGGCCTATCATTTTCACGAGCCGCTCGGCGTGGTCGGCCAGATCATTCCGTGGAATTTCCCCATTCTGATGGCGGTATGGAAGCTCGCGCCCGCGCTCGCGGCCGGCAATTGCGTCGTGCTCAAACCCGCCGAGCAAACGCCCGCTTCTATTCTCGTACTCGTCGAACTGATTCAGGATCTGCTGCCCGCGGGTGTGCTGAACGTGGTGAACGGTTTCGGTCTGGAAGCGGGCAAACCGCTCGCATCGAGCAAACGCATCGCGAAGATCGCGTTTACCGGCGAGACCACGACGGGCCGCCTCATCATGCAGTACGCGAGCCAGAACATCATTCCGGTCACGCTCGAACTCGGCGGCAAGAGCCCGAACATTTTCTTTGCCGACGTGATGAATCAGGACGACAGCTACTTCGACAAGGCACTCGAAGGCTTCGCGATGTTCGCGCTGAACCAGGGCGAGGTGTGCACATGTCCGTCGCGCGTGTTGATTGATGAAAAGATCTACGACCGCTTCATGGAACGCGCATTGAAGCGCGTCGCTGCCATTACCCAAGGTCATCCGCTGGATACGAAGACGATGATCGGCGCGCAGGCATCGCAAGAGCAGTTGGAAAAAATCTTGTCGTATGTCGACCTCGGCAAACAGGAAGGCGCCGAGTGCCTGATTGGCGGCGAACGCAACGTGCTGGGCGGCGAGCTGAGCAACGGCTATTACGTGAAGCCGACCGTGTTCCGCGGCAACAATAAAATGCGCATCTTCCAGGAAGAGATCTTCGGGCCGGTGGTTTCCGTCACTACGTTCAAGACCGAAGAAGAAGCGCTCGAGATTGCCAACGACACGCTGTACGGCCTCGGCGCCGGTGTCTGGACGCGCGACGGCACTCGCGCCTATCGCTTTGGCCGGCAAATTCAGGCAGGCCGCGTGTGGACCAACTGCTATCACGCGTACCCGGCGCACGCCGCGTTCGGCGGCTACAAGCAATCGGGCATTGGCCGCGAGAATCACAAGATGATGCTCGACCACTATCAGCAGACCAAGAACCTGCTCGTCAGCTATAGCGAGAAACCGCTCGGCTTTTTCTAAGCATCAAGCTGAGCGAGTGTGCCGAGGCGGGCCGCATTGCGCGGCTCGCTTCATTTCCGTGAGGACCTATGATGGCCGACGAACAGGAAGTGGCTCGCGTGATCGCAACGCCGGCCGCCGTGGAGTTGATAGACAAGTTGCGCGCGCAACATGGCGATGTGCTGTTCCACCAATCCGGCGGATGTTGCGACGGCAGCGCGCCGATGATGTTTCCACAAAGCGAGTTCATGATCGGCGCGTCCGACGTAAAGCTCGGCACCTTAGCGGGCGTGCCTTTTTACATGAGCGATTCGCAGTTCGAGTACTGGCAGCACACGCAACTGATCATCGACGTGGTGCCGGGCAACGGCGGCATGTTCTCACTTGAGCGGCCGACCGGTTTGCGTTTTCTCACGCGCTCGCGCCTGTTCGACGACGGCGAGAACGCGTGGCTCGCAGCGCACCCCGTGCCGCGCGGCGATGGGTGAATTCGCTGCTAGGTCGCGCTGGCGTTTGCGTCGGGGCCCGCCGGGTCTGATTGCGGGTGGGTGCTTGCCGCGCCGCCGATTGCGGGCGCGGCAGGCGCGGCCTGAAGCAACGCATCGCTGTCATCTTTCAATCCGACGCCGGTGAGGCCGAGGCGCCGCGCATGCGTGAGCAGATAGTGCAGCTTGTGTGCGGCCAACGGATAGTCGAGCCCTTCCGGACGCACGTTGGAAATGCAATTGCGCTGCGCGTCGCTGCAGCCCACTTTCGGCGCGTAGGTCAGATAGACGCCGAGGCTATCGGGCGAACTCAGCCCGGGCCGTTCGCCGATCAGCATCACGACGATCTTCGCATGCAGCAACTCGCCGATCTCGTCGCCGAGCGCAACGCGTGCCTGCCGCGCGACCACGACAGGAGCGATTTTCCAATCCGCGAGTTGCGGAAGTACGGCTTGCAGCAGCGGCACCGCCTGCTTCGACGCAGCGAACGCCGACAAGCCGTCGCCGATCACGAACACCAGATCCGGCGATTCGTCCTTGAACTGCGCGAGCGCGTCGCGACTCTCGTCTGATAAGCGCCGGCCAAGGTCGGGGCGCCGCAAGTAATGCTCGCGATCGGGCGCGGCGCTGTGTACGTCGAGCGTTCGCAGCGACAGTGCGTGCAACTGCTGATGCAATGCCTCCGTATCCAGCGGATGATGCACGGCATCGCGTGCTTGTGCATGCGAAAGATTGAATGCGAGCAAAGGCGCAGTGGGCAGGCTGTGGCCCGCACGGCCCAATGCAATTCTCGCGCTAGTAAACTGACGCAGCGCACTCCAGGGGTTCTTATCTACAGAGTCGCTCATGCGATACCCATCCAGTCGCGTGCGCCTTCGAGCAGCGGTTGCTGTGTCGATGCGCCAAGCAATGCACCGCGTGCGTCGGTAATCTGCATCGACTCGAGCCATTGCTCGAATTCAGGCGCGCGGCGTAAGCCGAGCACTTCGCGCACATACAGGGCGTCGTGAAACGAGGTGCTTTGATAATTGAGCATCACGTCGTCCGCGCCCGGAATGCCCATGATGAAGTTGATGCCCGCCACGCCGAGCAGCGTGAGCAGGTTGTCCATGTCGTCCTGATCGGCTTCTGCATGATTTGTATAGCAGATGTCGCAACCCATCGGCACGCCGAGTAGCTTGCCGCAGAAGTGGTCTTCGAGACCTGCGCGCGTGATCTGTTTGCCGTCGTACAGATACTCGGGGCCGATGAAACCCACCACGGTATTCACGAGGAACGGATTGAACTTGCGCGCGACTGCATAGGCGCGTGCCTCGCACGTCTGCTGATCGACGCCGAAATGCGCGTCCGCCGACAACGCGCTGCCCTGTCCGGTTTCGAAGTACATCAGATTGCTGCCGACTGTGCCGCGTTTGAGCGACAGCCCTGCTTCATGCGCTTCCTGCAGCAGCGCTAACGAGATGCCGAAGCCGGCGTTGGCTTTTTCCGTGCCCGCAATCGACTGGAACACGAGGTCTACGGGCGCGCCTTTTTCGATCGCAGCGATGGTGTTGGTGACGTGCGTGAGCACGCAGGACTGCGTGGGTACCTGATAGCGCTGACGGAAGTCGTCGACCATCTGCAGCAGGCGGGTGATCGCGGCAAGGTTGTCGCTCGCCGGATTGATGCCGATCATCGCGTCGCCGCAGCCGTACATGAGGCCGTCGAGCATGGAGGCCGCGATACCTTTGACGTCATCCGTCGGATGATTGGGTTGCAAACGCACCGACATGTGGCCCGGCAAGCCAACCGTGTTGCGAAAGCGCGTGATGACCGGACGCTTGCGCGCGGCCGCAATCAGGTCCTGATTGCGCATCAGCTTCGAGACAGCCGCCACCATTTCCGGCGTAAGGCCCGCGGCAATACGCGTGAGCGCGTCCGCGTCCGTCGATGTGCTCAACAGCCAGTTGCGAAAATCGCCCACCGTCAGATGCGAAATCTCGGCGAATGCCTGCGCCGAATGATCGTCGATGACGAGCCGCGTGACTTCGTCGCTCTCGTAGGGAATCAGCGCTTCGTTCAGGAAAGTTCGCAACGGCACCTGTGCCAGCGCCATTTTTGCGGCGACACGTTCCTCCTCGCTCGCCGCCGCGACGCCCGCGAGCTGGTCGCCGGAACGTTGCGGGCTCGCCTTTGCCATGAGTGTTTTCAGATCGGCAAAGCGATAAGTGCGACTGCCGATTGTCTCCGTATAGCTCATTTGTTGCGACTCCAGCTTGCGTGTCCGGCGCCGCTGCGCGCAGCGGCCGGGTTCTTCATTCTTCGAGCAAGGCGTCTGCCGGCGCGGCCTCGCGTTGATGGCGCGTCATCAGGAAATAGACGTAGCCAAGCGCGAGGAAGATGGCGAACACCACGGCCACCAGAAAGTTGAAGTACACCATGGTCGCCAGGCAGACCACCGCGGCCACCAGCGCGAACCCCGGAAAGAGCGGAAAAAGCGGCGCGCGGAACGGACGCTCCATGTCCGGTTCGGCGCGGCGTAGCCTGAAAAGCGACAACATGCTGATGATATACATCACGATAGCGCCAAACACGGACATCGTCACGATGTTCGCGGTGAGCGTCTGGCCGCCGAACTGGATCAGCTCGTCGCTGTAGATCGCGGCAATGCCGATTACGCCGCCCGCCAGGATCGCGCGATGCGGCGTCTTGAAGCGCGGATGCACTTTCGAAAGCCATTCAGGCAGATAGCCCGCGCGCGCCAGCGCGAAAATCTGCCGCGAATAGCCGAGGATGATGCCGTGAAACGACGCGACCAGACCGAACAGACCAAGCCACACGAGCATGTGCATCCAGCCGCTGTTTTCTCCGACGATGAACTTCATCGCTTGCGGCAGCGGGTCGTTGATGTTCGAGAGTTTTGTCCAGTCACCCGCCGCACCCGCGAACACCATCACGCCGATGGCGAGCACCACCAGCGTCAGAATGCCCGCCACGTAGGCCACGGGAATAGAGCGTCTCGGGTTTTTCGCTTCTTCGGCGGCCATCGCGACACCTTCGATCGCGAGGAAGAACCAGATTGCGAACGGAATCGCCGCGAACATGCCGTTGAAGGAGCCCATGCTAAAAGTGTCTGCGCCGGCCCAGCCACCCTTCGTGAAGTTCGTCCACTGGAAGCCGGGCGAAACGACGCCCATGAATACCAGCAGTTCGAAAATGGCGAGCAATGTCACGCAAAGCTCGAACGCGGCCGCGATCTGCACGCCGACGATGTTCAATGCCATGAAGACGAGATACGCGCCCATTGCCGCGTGTTTAGGCTCGAGCCCAGGAAATTGCACGTGCAGATAGGCGCCAATTGCAAGCGCAATGGCCGGCGGCGCAAACACGAATTCGACCAGCGTGGCCGCGCCCGCGAGATAGCCGCCGGTCGGGCCGAACGCGTGACGGGCGTACGCGAAGGGGCCGCCGGCATGCGGGATGGACGTGGTGAGCTCGGTGAAGCTGAAAATGAAGGTGGTGTACATCGCGGCGATAAAGATCGCCGTAATGACAAAGCCGAGCGTACCCGCGCTCGCCCAGCCGTAGCTCCAGCCGAAATATTCGCCGGAAATCACGAGGCCGACCGCAATGCCCCAAAGTTGCCATGTGCCGAGCGTCTGCTTCAACTCGTGATGCGTGACTTTACCGACGTGCTGACTGCTGGACTCTGATTTCATCGGACGCTCCCGGAGTGTGCCGCTTGCTCGACGCCGCAAGGCTTTGCGGTGCGTGGGCGGGCAGGCTTTCGCCGATGGTAGTGAGCCATTATTCGAGGTGTTATCGAAATTCGGCAAACTTGGGGGCGTTTCTGGGCGACGGGGCTTGAGTGAGTGATCGGCCGGGCTTGGTGAACCTTGCGGGTTGCGTGTTTGTGCGTTTATGCGTTTATGCGTTTATGCGGCCGCGTCTTTTCGCACGTCTCTGGTTTTTATAGTCTTTGTATATGTATACGTAGTAATAGTTAACAAGCGCCGCCTTCGCTTGTGGATAACTACAAACCTCGGTTTCAGATCAAGCCCTTGCAAAAGCGATAACCTTGGGAGGCCATCGTGGATAGTGGGACCGGACGAAGGAAAAGTTTTACCGCGGCTCGCGAGGCGGCGCAGTTGTCAAAGTTTGTCCCACAGGAAGCGAAGCGGGTTTTACAGGGGTTGTGCAGAGGGGAGTGTGGATAAGTGGGGGGTGCAGACGTCCGTTGGCACAGCGCAAAGCGGATCTCGATCTCGCCTGGCGCCGTTCCTTGTGAATCAACAGCGCCGTTTGGGCTAATCTGCCATCAGCACAGGCTTGAGATGCTCCTTCTCCAGCTTTCTCGGTAAGCCGACCATCACGAGGTAGATACGGACCAGCAGGCCGGCAAACCAAAGCGACACTGGCATGCCCAGCACCGCCAGGGCGAACAGGACACCGTGCGCCCCGAAGTTCGAGGACAGCAGCCGACCCAGGATGAGATAGAAAGGCGCGATACCAAAGACGATATAGGAATAGATTCGCGGGAAAGGGGAGCGCTCTTTATGGAGCCGCTCGAACAGCGCCATTCCCGCTTGCGTTCGATAGCGAAAGCCGGACGCGCTCTCTTCGAAGGCCCGTTTGACGAAAGAGGTGTGGTTGATCGTATTCATTACCGCTTGCCTTGACATGACCGCCCAGTACAGCGTCAGTACCAACCCACCTAACAAACCCGGCCAACGCAGAAGCGGCGCCATGGGTGCAAAGAGAAAGTAATAGAAATAGGCGAATATGCCGAAGAAGAAGTACATGGCAAACGTCGCAACCGAGAGTACCAGCCCGCATACCCACAACAGGTTCGAGCGGCGGTACATCGTTGAGACAGCAAGCGGTACGAAAAGGCAAATCAACGTAACCAGTACTCCGATTTTCCACGGCCATCCGGACACCGCAAGATCGTCTGCATATGCCGCGTACGACACGCCAGCGGCCAGCATGGGAAAAATGAAATTCACCGGCGTGGCTTTCTTCGTCATCTCCCAGACTGCGTCTTTCGGTTCAGTCTCGGGCTTTGTCATCGATTGCGATCGTGGCATCTGGACTTGCTTTCCGGTGAATGCCGTCTCACGGCATATACATCATGGGGTACTGATCATAGTCTTTGGGCATCGACTTTGCAGGTATTCGGCCGCGTGCTTGATCGACTCTCCGTGTCTTGCGAGTGGCCCGCAGCCAGAACGTCCATGACTTCTTTTGGCAATTGAACTCATATCGACTTCGAAGTCCCTGCCTGACGCGCTTCTTCCTGGCTACGTCTTAGATTCAGTCTTCGGTTGCTTCGACGGTGTAGGTTGCACTTCTCCTACCTGAACATCGAATATCGCGTCGCGATGCTTGCGCAATAAAACGGTAAGGTAGGTCTCGGCGCGTCGTCGAACGGGGCATGTCGCCGGAGACGCTGGCAAGGGCACTCGCTATGGACGTGCCCATGATCCTCAGGAAGCTTCGCTGCTCGACGGCGTGTGTCCTGAAGTCATCGACATTAGAAGCGGGCGAGGAAGTCGTGCTTCGTGTCCGTTCGCTCGATCTTCGTCCCTGCGTCGATATACACGTCGACCCGGCTGTACGGCGGCTTGACGTTCACGCCATCGCGACTCGCGAAAGGTAAACTGACCTCAATCCACGCATCCCGCGATGCAAACATGGGCGTGTAGAACTTTTCGGTCTGTCCGGGTGCCAGTTCGCCGCGAGTGATTTGATCATTTTCGTTCAGGAAATAGATCACCGGCTTCTGCGCGTCAGCGGAGTAGTGCAGCACGATCACCGGCCGGCAGAAAAACCATGTGGCCAGTGCGATGACGCACAGCAGAACAATCCATTTAAATTGTCTAGAAAGCATCTTTCAGTCAGTCACTGGGAGCATTGATGCGGTCTTTTGGCCGCAGCGTCACCTGCGCCCCAAGGCATGGGAACGGCAACTATCCTGCGAAGCAGAAGGTCCGCCGTCAACTCGTTTGGCTTCGCGGAAGCATAGAGATCAATGCCGAGTTGGATAGAAATATGATCAGGGACGTCGTCGGCACTGCTCGGCCATGTGCCGTTTTGCGGATGATTTTGCATGGTCGGCCAGCGTCCGTGTGAAAGATCGCGGCTTGCATCACTGGCTGCCTGCGCGAGGCCAGCACCGCCGATCAGCTCGCTCGCGCTAAAGCCGAGGGCGACGCCGACATAGCCATAGTGAATGTTCGACCAGATATCGTAGAAATAGTCGTCCTGTCCGTATTTCTGCCAACCGCGATTGAAAATTCCTTTTGCTTGCAGTGCATGGCGGATGATAGGTTTGTGGTCCCAAGGACGATTCGGCGCGACCCGTTCCGCCCACATCTGATAAGCAGCAAGCTTTTGCCCCGCAGCCATGCCGTAAAAATCAGGCATTCCACCAAGCTTTGCATACCATGGCAGCGCGTTCCACTTCGCCGTTTCCGCGGCCGGATCAAAACGATTTGCCTCCGCGATCTTCCTCCCTTGTGTCGTGAACGGATTTTTCTTCATTTCATTCACGATGAATTCAGCTACGCCGATGGCATCGTTCGGATCGGAACAAAGCCGGACTTCCTTTGCGTCGACGTCGGCGATCGGCGTCGTCTCAAACGCAGCGACAAATTGCATTGGTTTGCCGTTCTGCCCGAGGATCGTCACTCCTGATCCTCCACATAAACGCGCACGTGTTCGCTTTCCAGGGTTTGCGCTAGCAGATGTGTACGGCCGTGGGAGTCGGTGACGCCGTGCTCTACTGCCCCGGACTCGCGCTCAATCGCGTACGCCACGTTCGGCAGAGGTTCGCCACTGCCGATTCCTCGGAGCACGTAGCGGTCGTCGAACTTGCCTGGCTGCCAGTTGCCGTCCGAGTCTTTAAAGAATGCTGTGGGTATAGCGCCACCCCCGGCTTCTATCCCGTGCGAGTCGTTAAGCGTTGAGAGCAAGGGACAACCCGCCGAAGTTGCGTCACCGTGAAGGGCCTTACGCCTCCCGCCAGGCAGCGTTGCGTTGCTGGCTCCGGCAACCACGTGGCAACGCCTGGCGCACGACATAGCCGCGCCATCGAACGCGAGTTGCCGGCCGTGGCTGCTAAAGGTCGGGTCTCCTTCCGTCACCGTCGCACCGCATGCGGCGCGGTCGCCCTGGCGAATCCAGCCGCGGACTCTCATAGCCCATTCGTCCTCGCCGCAACAGCCTGGCGCGGTCGCCGCGACCGGCCTGTGTTCGAGGCCGACTGCGAGATCGCTGACGAGGACGGCGTTTGCACGGGAAACACAATTATTTTGCTGTGCATGCTATGAAAAACATTTCCACACTGCTCAGTGATAGAGGACGCTCGTCTTTCACAAAGGTGATTGAAAGCCTGTTCAGTCGTTGTGACATCACGCAGGCGCCAGAAGGTATGTCATAGTTGACTTCCTGCACGCACTCGTTTTTCGGGAATCGCTTGGATGTGCGCAGATTGTCGACTGACGGTTGGCCGCCTCTGAGTTGCCCTCTCATATAGGTGAAGTCCGGCTTGTCAAATGCGAAGCCGGAAAACAGATCTTTGTGGGTGTTCATCGTGCGAATCACCCAGTCGATCTTCTCCGCGGTCGGACTCCCCCCTTGCTCCAGTTTGCGTCCCTCGGGCGCGTTAGTGAGCAATTCGAATTGCGACTTGTCCACATATTTGGCAAACGCTTGGGCGTCTGGAAAATGCGTGAAGAAATCGCGCTGCAACGTCTGAAGATCGTGGGTCGTAATGCAACTGTCCTTCGGGCCGGCAAAGGCCATGTTGCATGCGCAGAGTGCCGATAGCGCGATAGCTGTGACAACCGATGATCGTAATGCCTTAACGGGTTCCATGGCCTTTGGGATCTTTGATGTGATGCAGTTTGTTGAGTTCTTCGGCATTCGCTTCGGGTAACTGAGCGCCCTTCTTGATTTCTTCCTGCGCGAAAGGCAGGTAAGTCACCGGGACATAGAACCCGTGCATAGCAGATTTTGGAAAATCGGTGAAGTCGATGGTGCCGCCGAATGTACCGTGGCCTCCCTGATTGCCGCCAAGCACCACTAACTTTTTGCGTTTCGAATCATAACCATAGACAAACATCACGTGCCCCATGTTGGCCAGCACCGCGATGCAACCGTACACGGGCTCCTTGATCTCCGGGAAGTTTGGGTCCCCAACGAACTTTCGAGCACGGTGCCGATCGTCCCGCTTCGACACCATTTCGCGTCCGTCCTGTTTTATCACCCAGTTGACGAACGCGGCGCACCACGCATTGGTGCTGCCATTCAGACTCTTCATCCAGTTCTTTTTGTCGACCAAGTCGTGATAATTCATGGTCTTTGTTATAACGCTTTCATCCGCACCGCCCCAACGCTCCGCTTCCTTGATGGCGATGCTCATCCAGGTCGCGCGCGGCTGATCGGGCGGTAACAAGTCGGCGGGACGACCCTGACCTTCCTGAGTGCGCGTTTGAATGGTCGGTGCGCCTGCTCCTGCGCCAGACGCGTGCGCTGACGAAGGAGCAGCGCCAGGCGCGGCGGCTGCGGCCGGGCTCGAAGAAGCCGCTGTCGAAGGGGCAAGCACTGCGGGCGCCACGTCCGCTGAGGTTGAGCGCGCTGCCGCGGGCTTGGCTTCAGCCGCAGAAACAGGCGCTCCTGTGTGTATGGCTGCGCCCGTCGAATTGGCAGCGGGTACCGGCGGCGGTACCGTTGCGCCGCCAGTTTTAGTAGACGCGCCATGCGCGCGACCGCCGGACGCACGGGCGGCATGAGGTGCGGATGCACCAGACGTACCACCGTAAATCATCAGCGTCTTGCCGACGATGATGAGATCGCTGTGCAATTTGTTATCTTCTTTCAGCTTGCCCACGCTGGTCTTAAAACGGGTGGCAATTTTGGACAGCGTGTCGTGCGGCTCTATCCGATACTCGAAGGGCGCGCGTTTGGCCGCCGTTACTTCGCCTCGCGGCACGTGCGGCGCGGTCGCCCCGTGGGCGACGAACAGGTCGCGCACCAGGAGGAAAGACTTCGAGCCGTCTGGCAAGCCGATACTCGTTACTTTTTGCCACTCATCGCGCGCGTTTGCCATCAGCACCTCGATCGTGCCGCCGGTGTGCGGAATCGCCGGTAAGGCTCCCGTCGCGTTAGTAGTCAGTTTCGACTCTTTGCCGTTTTGCCGAACGATCACCGGCTGGTTCGGTATGGGTCGCGCACCGTCGGACAAAGAAACTCGGGCCGCCTTGACCCACCTTTCGGAGCGGGTGCCCGCATTGCCATGGTAGCCCTCGAGAGTCTCAATGCTGTCCATGACCTGTTCGAGTTGTGCGTCGCTCAGAGTGCCGAGTTGGGTGTCGGCGGCAACACCAGTGCGCTCGGAGACTGAGCGAATGTATCGGTCTGGGTCGTTGTGGTCGCTTTGTGGCGCGAACTTCGGAATTGCTTGAGCCAGCGTTCTTTGCGCATAGGAATCCGGGTCGCGCAGCAGGCGTTTCAATTCTGCACGTCCCGTCGCATAGTCGGGGAATATCAGGAACTGCTTGCCGTCGCGCATGGTCGCGCGGCCAATGTGTGTCGTGATGACCCGCTTGCCGGGCGGGCGCATGTTTCCCGGATTGTTGAAGCGCCAGGCAGGATTACCGCCGGTGCGCAGCAAGTGGTCGCCATTGTCCGCGACGAATTCGGCCGTCTTGATATCGAGGTGATACGTCGCGCTCACGAACTTAGGTGCCATGTTCTTCCCCTATTGCAGGCCGCTTGCGTTTTCGCTGAGCGCTTTTTCTACCGTGTAGCGCTTCGCCTTCGCGTAGTGAACGGCTTTCGCAAACTGGAAGGAATAAGCCCAGTCGCCGTCATAGCCTGCTACCAGCTTGTATATGCGCACGCTGACGGGAGCCGGGGCAGAGGCGTCTTCTGCGGTGTTCTTTTCGCCGATCAGCAACCAGGTGTTTTTTTGCTTCGTAACAATAGTGGCGTCCTGAATGGCCTCGTCGCCCGTGCTCGATTCAGTGATAGTGAGTTTGAACTTCGAAGTGTCCTTACTATCGACTACGGGTATTTGGTACAGCGTCTTGTCACGCACACTCTCCAGATAGAACGTGTAGTTCAGATAGGTCTGAACTGCGTTATCCGTCATCACGCCGGACATGAGCGTGAGCTTGCCTTCCGCGACATCCCATTGGTGAACGCCGGATTTGTAGGGGCCGGCGGCGCAGATCGCCGAATATGCGCACAGCGCAAAGAGCAGCCAGGTTTTCATGCGATAGGTCATCTTGCTATTCCTCGAGCGAGGCGATTTTCTGCAGTGCCTCTGCGGACACCAGTTCCCTGACGTCATCGGTATGGAAGAAGGCGTCTGAATCGTGGTCAAACACGTCGAAATACTCGCCGGCAAGTTGGTTGCCCTCCAACCCTTCGGCTTCGGCCTCGTCAGCTGGCGGCGGCGCCGGCGTCTCGATCTCGTGGGTCTTCCAGTCGTCGCTGCCGATTTCAAGTCTTACCGCCTTCGGCGCATCAGTCATCACGCGGGGCAGACGGCCGTTTTCAGGCATGGTGCCTTGCGCAAGCACTTTGTGATCTTCGTCTACGATCTTGTAGGTTCGCCCTGCCCATCTGGGGCTGGCGAAAAGTTCGTCGGAACCGACGGATGCGAAGCGCGTGCTGTACTGAGTGACGAGATCTCCTACCGGTAGCTGAGGCAGCGGATAGCTTCCGCTGACCGGCCCGGCAAATGACTGCTCGGCCCCTTTAATATCGATCTTGCCCGGCGCGTGAATTTCGATGTTGCCATTCTCTATCCTTATGTAGGCACCGCCCGACGAGAGCAGTATGCCTTTCGCCGATGCGGTTTCCACCTTGTCTGCGGCCGACAGCAGCTTAAGCGTCTTCTGCGCGGTAATCTCGACGTTGTCCTCGTGAGCGCGAATCTCCACCTTCCCTTTGCCGGCAAAGAGCTTCATGCCAGCATTCTGTACAAAGAGGCTGAGCTTTTCCGTCACGCTCATGATCAGAGACTTGCCCGTCGCGACGTGTGTGCTCTGCCCACTGATCACGTTGACATGGCGATCAGCCGAGATTTGCGTGGATGCCTGGGTAGACAGTGCGACTCCGGCAGGACTGGCGAGCACCATCACCGGCTCTTTAAACGCATTGGCGTTGCCGGTACCACCGCCACCGGTGCGACCACCGGAGGCCCCAATGGCGACGCTGTCCTGTGTGGCATCGGTTAGGCGTTTGAGGGAGTCGTGACCGTCTTTGAGGCTCTCAGCCTGATGTCTCTCGCTCACTTGCGAGAGCGACTCCATCACCGTTTCCGAATTGACCAACTGGCTTTGCGCGTCGCGCGCATCAAGCGGCTGGCTCGCGGCAGAGGTATTCGGATACGTCGATACATACAGCCCGCGTGCCGCACGGACGGCGCCATACGTGTCGGCTTTCAGGTCGAACCCGCTGCCAAGATAGGCACCGCGCGTGTTCCCGCTCTGCGCAACAAGGTGACCGAGGTGCAAGTGCGAATTTGCGCTGCTGCTGTACAAATGCACGCGGTTCTGGCCGGTCGCGTCATCCATCACCAACTGGTTATAACCACTCCCGCCGTACTCTTTCGACCGGTAGCCCGACAGCAGCCCGTTTGAATGCCACTGAGGCCTCGCCGCGCCGTTGTAGAGGCGCGAGACTACCACCGGCCTATCACAATCGCCGCCAATGTGGTCGATCAACACTTCCTCGCCCACCCGCGGGATGTGCACGCCTCCATAGCCGTTGCCCGTGTCTGACTGCGCCGCGCGTACCCAGCAGGACGCCCTCTCGTCTCCGCCGTTCAACCGATCCCAGATGAATTGGACCTTGATCCGGTTCAGTTCGTCGGTATAGACCTCTTCGCCCTTCGGCCCGACGACGATGGCCGACTCAAGGTACATTTGCGGCTTCTTGTGCTCGAGCGGGCTGCGGTACGGAACTGTTGTGCGCTGCGCCTCGATCTCCGCCACATAGAAGCCCTCAGTGCCGTCCGTGTTACGAACCCGCAGCTCGCTGCCCGCGTAGCGCTCCCTTGCGTATGAGAGCGTGCCTTGCAGACTATGCGGAAAGACCGGGCCTTCGCTCTGGAGCGGCAGGTTATTCTCAATTGTCCACGCACAATCAATTACGGCAAACTCACGTTGGGGGCCCTCGTCGCGGTCATGGTCCGGATGTCCGCTCAACCGGAAGCGCTTGCCCGCGTCCACCGCGCGAACACCGCCCAAACCGTGAAAGCGCTTGGCGCGGGATTCCCATTCCTCCATGCGGATCCTGGAAAGATGGTCGCCGCGATCCTGGTCGAAGTAGGTGTAGGCGCCCGTGTATTCGTATACCTCCGTTTGATCCGGCAATGAACCTTGCCCCGGCATCGTGGGCACGCTCGTACCCTTCGGATTGAACTGCGTGGAGGGATTTTTATAATCGAATGTTCGCGTGCTCAGGGCAGAGCTTTGCAACGTGCGCGTGCCGGACCACTGAGTCAGCGAGTCTATCTCGCTGCCGGTGCCGGCCCGATAGAAGTTAACCGTTTCGCCCGGCAAGAAGGCGAACGATTGCAACTGGTCTGTAATCACCAGCGTGTGCGACTTACCATCCGCTGCCTGCTGCCAGAAGCCATAAAGCCCTTCGGATTCCATCAGGCGGTGCACAAAATTCCAGTCGTCTTCGTCCTGGCGGCAGTACGAACGGGAAGGCAAGGGGGTCGACAAATTGAACTGAAACAGCCCTTGTGCCTGCGGATGGGCGTTGAATACATCACTGATAATCTGATCGGCACTCGCATCCTGCCAGATACGCTGGTCACGACGGAACCGCAGAAAGTGCATCCACGAAGAGAAGCTAAATTGATAAGTAGTCAGACCGCCATCCGATCCCAGCCTCCGTGCCGTGTGCACGTAACCGTTATGCGGTAGATAGGACTTGTCGGTCTGTTGTAGCCAAAGCGTGATTGGCTGCGCAATCAGACTTTTAAGTTCGAGCGAGCCCGAGGTCGAGACCGCATCGACGGTGAATTCAAAGTGGCGGCCTACACGTGAGCGCCCGATGACGCGCTGAGGCACGAGGACATTCGGGCCTACCGGCGTATCTAACTTCAGCAAACGGTCCTGCTGTATTAATCCACCCGTGACAAGCTTTATCAGTTCTTGTGCGCTCATGCCGACGCCTTTCTTTTAGCGACAATTGTTGATGCTATTTGCATCGAGATTCTACATAACTGTGCGGCGAGAATGATAGCCGAATAATGGAGCAGAAAACGTCAAGTTTGTATCGGGCGGCACCTATATTCGCCAGCAAACCAAGATTGTTAAATCACGTGGATCGGAAATAATTGCCATGCTCGCCGTCGGTGGCATATTTTACGAATCGCGCACTTCGGGATTTGCCTCAATAAATCGCACAAACAAAATGCCGGGACGGCATCGTCGGCGCGGCGACCTGTTTGGCATATTGTGCCGAAGTTGGCGTTCCGCCACTGGTCGTGCGCCTCATTCAATAGCCCGTCGTGGCATTCCGCTAATTCCCCGCACATTATCGTTGACGTCGTATACAAAAATCCTTGACATAGTGTTTCATTCACACCCGCTTATTAATTGCTGATGCGCCCTCACGATTGCTTTTCCTTGTGGACCCGACGAAGCGGCGGCCGGTTCAGCCAAAAAGGGACGACATCTAGTTCGCTCCGCGCGACAAAAACCGCCTGATGCTGTTGCCGAAGACTCGACAATACGAGAAATATATCGGATAACCAGCAGTGCCGGTACGAGATTTGGAGAGAGGTCGAATTCCGCGCACAGCATACGCAGTGTCATGCACCGACCGGCACAGACAGCCTCGATTTTCTGAACCAAATCCGGAGATGGCCCAAGGTCGCTGCGGGAAGCCGCCTTCTTGAGCAGCGGAAGCCTACTGCGCAGCGGGTGCGGGCTGGCAGGCATCATCGCAACGGAAAACAGGTAGCCTGCCGATTGCAGAATCTGCGCGGCCCACTCCAGGACGTACTTGTAGTCGTCGTCATGCGGCGGTCTGGACTCAAGGTGAGCCACGCCGCCATCGAAAGCGTTGTCGCGTCGCGCGACTGCGTCGCGTGCACGTGATGCATTAGGCAGACGACTCGCTCATCGAAGTGGTGAATGATTTGCTCCCACAATCAACCCCAGAACGCGACCGGAAATGACTGTTTCTCAGTCTTTAGGACTCTCTTTGAAGCACCAAAACCTGCTCTGTCACGGCGACGGCTTTCCGATATTTAAGCGACTTTTGATTGACACTTCCAAGGTGTTGAGTCACATCAAAGGACGCCGTTTCCGTTAGTGCGAAACCTAGACCCGACGCCATTTCGGCAAATATTTTCGGCAGGTCTACGGGACACTCCTTGTAATGGGACCCCTGCAAAACGGCGCAAACAACGCCGTCAGCTTTGACCACTCGAGCCAGTTCACCAACGGACCGGTAGAGTGAATCGAAGTATTGGACGAAATTCTTGTAGTAATAGGACCTTGAACCTTTGGTTGGATGGTCGAACACTCGGCTCAACAACACGTTGCAAGTCTCGCCCCAACTTTCGAGCCGTTCAGGCAGCGCGGAGCGTATGGACGTCGTTCCCAGCAAATCCTTCCGAAGAGTAGCATTGACGAGCTCCGTTGATAGCCCGAGAACGGCCAGCTCTATGAGAGTTGCTATGGCGTAGTCAATTCGCGTGCAATACGGCGGCGACGTTAACACGACGTCTACTGAACCATCTTCCAATGGAGCTGCTTCTGAAGAAGCGCATTCAATGCTGACCAAATTTGAGTTGACTGGATGCAACGCTGAAATTTGTGTGTTTATCTTAGTCAACCGTTCGAGTTGCTCATTGATTGCTTTTCGCCAATCCCGTACAGAACCCCATTTCTCCCGAGGCGATGGCTGCTTAGTCCATGTCGGATTTGACGAGACATTTTTCGCCGCGCCCGCTTTGACCGCCCTGAAAATAGCCAATAAGAGGAAGCACGTCGCGCGCGAGGCCCTCGACACGTCACGTGCGACATCTTCTAGATGGGTGCACGAAAAGTCTCTTTTCTCGACGGAAAATGCTTGGAGCACCAAATGTCGAATGAATCCCGCCGCCCTTGGACCTACCCACAACGCCAACGGGTCATCTCTGCCCAGCGCGGCAGTTGATTGCTCCGAGACTGAGTCAAACAAGTCCTGCGCTCGACGCGCGTCTTCTTCTGACGCGCATTTCGCCTTCGAAACAACAACCATGACTGGGTTTAGGTCGGTGCCAAAGGTGGGGCGTCCCATAGTCGCCGCAGCATGAGTGGTCGTTCCAGCGCCGTTCCAAGGGTCGAAAACAACCGCGCCTGGCGACGAAATCCGCTGAATCGCCTCCCTAGCGAATGACTCCGCGTAGCCTGCATAATACGGATAGGTTTCCTCCGCCAGTGATTTGGTGGTAGGTCTGCGTTTCGGCGTAGGGACATTGAAATGCTTCGATTTGTGCGCCATGCAATCCTCAGTCCGAGGCAATCCTATGCTTTCGTTGCGCATATTTATCGAGCGCGCCTCCCCATCATCAACTATTGACAAGCCATGCCTCTATCGACGAATGGAACGAGTCAATTAATGTCCCCGTGTAGTCGAGCAATTCCACCACATTGCTCTCCCGTGGATAATTGACGAGGCCTCCATGTGCTATCTCGTTGCGCCGGTTCAAAAGCTCGTTGAGCCTAGAGAAATCGACCTGACTTATATCTAAGCCGATTACCGCGGAATTGAGCAGAGCCACATCCTTGTTAACGTTTGAATAGGTCATTACCAGCTCATCAAAATCAGACAAATGACTTATTGGAGTCTCCAGCCATGCCGTCATTTTTCCGGCGAATTCAGACACTGCATTAAATTTCCCTGCACTTATCTTCTTTGGAGTTCTACCGAGCTGCATTGCGTTCACTAGGCCCTGCAGAAAGGAGTCAAAAAAACCTTCCTTTTGCAACCAGAGCGCCGCATATTTTTCATTGTACTTTTTTGCCTTTTGTCCTATAAAGCATTGTCTTTTTAGACATACCGAACATGCTAATCGGAAATAACCCTCCCAAGCTGCATAAATCAGCGGGATTGCCATCAAGAACAAAAATTCATCCTTATTCGCATTGTTGGTCAAAGAATGAAGTCGAATATCGTCGAGCATCTTTTTATGCCGATTCTGAGCGCTTTTCATTTCCTGGCGCGCCAATTTCAGCGGGAGGTGGCGCATCATATTTATAACGCCGCAAATCAACGCTTACCAAATGACACTCGTCCCATCATTTTGGCTCGAGTGTTCGAACCCGCACCAGTGAGCTCAAGTACCTCGTTTTCTTCGTGCATGGCCAAAATATGACCTCGAAGGGCGACTGCACCTTTACGCTTGCATTTGGCCAAATTTTTAAACACACCACATGCGACGATATCAAAAAGATTGGGGCTAAATGACCCTTGGAATTTGCCTTTCTGAAAAAATTTGAACGACTCGCCGCGAGGATAGGCCTCTGCCAATATTTGGAATGTTTCTGAGACTTTTTTTTCCAATTCGTTGGAAAAAACAAAACTTCCGCTAGAAGCTTCGTACATCACTCCATCCAAGAAATCTTCGATGCTTTTTGTAGGTGGCGTGAAATTTCCAAATGCAATCAACCGCAAGACGTTCTCTTGCGCACCCATCGAGCTCAATTCTTTCGGCGATAGTCCAAGCGAAGTCTGAACCCGCGCGTCGTTACCGATTTGATTTAACTTGTCAGCGAATTCACTATCAAACAGGCGCGCAGAACAGTTTCTAATTTCTTGGTTCGATAGCGTAGTCCCAGCTCGATTCAGTCGAGTAAAGACATTATATCGCGCAACACTGCTGGACTCTTTCTTCAAGAGAATGATTTGCACCCTAGAATATCTCAGGGTACGAATCAAGGTGTCAGGCATCGTTTCGCGCGTGAGACCAAGCAATCCATGAAGGATTGGTGCTTCGGAAAGGATAATCGGAACCGTTATGTCATTCTGCTCGTCAAAGGACTCGCTAGCCTCTCGGGCCTCATTCGGAAAAATTTCTGCCGCAAAGAACTTCAGCATTGTGCTGAAGCGTTGGAGTCCATCAATTACCTCGAATGCTCCGTTTTGCTTCTCAGCCAAGAAAAGCGGTGGAGTCGGAATATTAAGCAACAGCGATTCAATATAAGTGGTTTGCTGTTCGTAGCTCCACCGAAATGCCCTCTGATAAGCAGGGTCTATCTCGACGTCATTTGCCTTGAACTGTCCAAGCAACTCGTACCATGTAATCGTAAAGGAATCCACAACGACGTGATGTCGCTCCCGTTCAACGGCTTCTATTAGATTCATTTTTTTGACCTATTGAAAATTAATCACGCTTTTTCATGGCATCGAGTGCGCGACGAGTTGCGTTTTTCTCGGGCAGGCAGCGAGCCACCGTCGATTAACACATCTCGCAAACTACTGGCGTTACAGCGAATACTCATCTCTTGCTCGCACAAACCGCCGTCTTTAGCTACTTTGGCATTCTACCGGACCTGCATGTGGCAGCCCATGTGTGAAGCCACAATGAGAGCGCAAAAGAACATTAGTGGTTCAGACATTGCACCAATGCCCAAGAAACATCGGTCTACGCCGTCGGCGCGAGGGGGCAGGATGGCTGAGAGCAAACGACGAAGAAAGAAGCGACAGAAATTGCGGTGTTTTCGGGCGCAGCAGGTGCCCGATTCACTCAGCCTGAGCACGCCGTATCTCTCCGAGCGCCACATCCTGAGCCGGTTGGCGTTGACAGGAAAACGAGCGTCGGTCGCCGACCGAACGCTTGCGCGCTGTGACCCACATGCGGCCGTGCCCGGCGGCCCCAACCATGAGCCCGACGAGATGATTAATTGTCACCGGAGACCGGAGACCGGTGGCCAACCGGCACCGCGTAACGACGTTTTTGTAGAGCGGGCGACGATAACGAATCAAATAGATTAAGTTAATCCATTAAAAAGACCCATAAGTTTCTCAACTTATGGGTCCGTTTTTCTCAGGTTATGAGGCTATCTACAAGCCCCCTC
>Ga0058694_1000191_pt1 | contig 38206 bp, 33 predicted proteins | sample AgamicOrSfrz_FD_55041 | JGI IMG/M metagenome (GOLD analysis project Ga0058694, IMG submission 55041) | Agave microbial communities from Guanajuato, Mexico - Or.Sf.rz | ecosystem: Host-associated > Plants > Phyllosphere > Phylloplane/Leaf | place: Guanajuato, Mexico | collected 2012-05-30 | reverse complement strand
CTGCCCGCGGCGTACCGCCGCCTCATCCTGAGCGCCTGTGGCGTCGCCCTCGCCGCCGGCTCCGCGGCACCGGCGCTCGCCACCCCAGGCCCGGTTCCGGTGCCGGCCGTCACACACGCCGCTGCGGCAACGGGCGCGCCGGCGACACCTTCGGTCGCCGGGCCCGCTCCCATGCGAGCTCCCCTGCGCCTGCCCGAGCAGGCGGCGCGGCCCATCACCGTCGCGCCCGGCGACTCGCTTTGGCGCATCGCCGAGGACCGGTTGCCGCCAGGCGCGCCGGTCGGGACCATCGACCACACGTGGCGACGGCTCTATGAGGCCAATGCGGCAGTGATCGGCGCCGACCCCGACCACATCGAGCCCGGCCAGCGGCTGCTGCCGCCGAAGGCGTGGTGACCACGATGGACAGCGAGAAGGTCATCCCGCTCCCCGGACGCGTGCCGGTCGCGGAGGTCCAGGGCACGCTGGCACTCGAGCTCCAGCCGCGCCACGAGCCGCCAGCGACGCTGCCCTCGCCGCGCGGGGCGAACCGTCCCGAGGACGCCGACGTCGTGCCGATCGATCGGGCGCAGCGCCGGCAGGTGGACGGCTGGGTGAGCCGGTTCGGCCAGGCGGCGGTCGAGATCGTCGGGGGCGACCGNCCCGCNTCGCANCTGCTGCGCTGGAGCAGCGCCGAGGTGTACGCCGAGCTGGAGCGCCGCGCACAGGTCGTGGGCAGGGCCGGTCACCANCGGCCGGGCTACGCGCGAGTGCAGCCGGTGCGNCCCAAGGTCGTCAGCGTGCACTCGTTCTTCGTCAACCCGCTCGTCGTGGAGGCCAGCCTGCATGTGCGCTACGGCGCGCGGTCCCGGGCNCTNGCGGCCCGCTTCGAGGCGCGGGGCGATCGGTGGATCTGCACCGCGCTGCAGTGGGCGTGAGGGCGTCCCGAGGAAGCGCAACGGCCGCTCGGGCGATCGCCCGAGCGGCCGTGGGCCGCACCTGAGAGGACCTCAGCGGTTGACGGCCCCGTGGCACTGCTTGAACTTCTTGCCCGAGCCGCACGGGCACGGCTGGTTGCGGCCGACGCCGGCGTAGGGGTCGTCGGCGTTGCTCGCAGAGGCGGGCGCGAGCACCCGCGCCTCCCCGTCCTCGGCGGGCGCGGTGTAGCTCAGGTGCTGCGGCGTGCTGGGGCGACCCAGGCCCTTGGCCCGGATCTGCGGCGTGGCACCGCGCTCCTCCACCGCCGTCTGATGCACGTTGGCCTGATTCTGGTCGGTCAGATCGTCCGCCAGATCCTCGTCGAGGTCGTCGTCCTCCTCCACCCCGTCGGCGGGCATGCCGGAGATGGTCAGGTGGCTGTGGTCGCCGTGCTCCTCGACCTCGACCTCGAGGTTGAACAGGAAGCCGACGGCCTCCTCCTTGATGCCGTCCATCATCGTGGCGAACATCTCGAAGCCCTCCTTCTGGTACTCGACCAGAGGGTCACGCTGGCTGTAGGCGCGCAGGTAGATGCCCTCGCGCAGGTAGTCCATCTCGTAGAGGTGCTCGCGCCACTTGCGGTCGAGGACCGAGAGCAGCACCTGCCGCTCGAGCTCGCGCATGACCTCCTCGCCGACCTCCTCCTCGCGCCGGTCGTAGGCGGCCTGGGCGTCCTCCTTGAGCGCCTCGATGATGTCCTCGCGCTCCAGGTTCGCCTTCTCGCCGGCCTCGGCGAGGAAACGCTCCGGCCCGAAGGAGACCGGCCAGGTCTGGCGCAGGTCGGTCCAGAGCTGGTCCAGGTCCCACTCCTCGGCGAAGTCCTGGGTCGCACCCGTCACNACGCCGGTGACCACGTCGTCGATGAAGCCGCGGACCTGCTCCTGGATGTCACGACCGGCNAGGACCTCGCGCCGCTCGGCATAGATGACCTTGCGCTGGCGGTCCATGACGTCGTCGTACTTGAGGACGTTCTTGCGGGACTCGAAGTTCTGCGACTCGACCTGCGCCTGCGCCGAGGCGATGGCGTTGGTGACCCGCTTGTTCTCGATCGGTACGTCGTCGGGGATCTTCAGCATGGTCAGGATCCGGTCGACCCAGTCGGCCTTGAAGAGCCGCATCAGCTCGTCCTGCAACGAGAGGTAGAAGCGCGACTCGCCCGGGTCGCCCTGGCGGCCGGAGCGTCCACGCAGCTGGTTGTCGATGCGCCGCGACTCGTGCCGCTCGGTGCCGATGACGTAGAGGCCGCCGACGGACTTGACCTCGTCGTGCTCGGCGGCGACCTGGGTCTTGATCCGCTCGACGGTCGCCGGCCAGGCGGCGTCGTACTCCTCCGCGGTGTCGCCGGCGGGCTCCAGGCCCTGCTTGCGCAGCTCCTGGTCGGCGAGGAACTCCACCGAGCCGCCGAGCATGATGTCGGTGCCTCGACCGGCCATGTTGGTGGCGACCGTGACGGCACCCTTGTGCCCGGCCAGGGCGACGATCTTGGCCTCGTCGGCGTGGAACTTGGCGTTGAGGACNGTGTGCGGGACGCCGCGCTGCTTGAGCTTGCGCCCGAGGTACTCCGACTTCTCCACCGACACGGTGCCGACCAGCACCGGCTGACCCTTGGCGTGCCGCTCGACGATGTCCTCGACGACGGCGTCGTACTTGGCCTCCTCGGTGCGGTAGACCAGGTCGGCCTGGTCGAGGCGGGCCATCGGCATGTTCGTCGGGATCGGCACGACGCCCAGGCCGTAGATCTTGTCGAACTCGCTGGCCTCGGTCATGGCCGTGCCGGTCATGCCCGAGAGCTTGTCGTACATGCGGAAGTAGTTCTGCAGGGTGATCGTGGCCAGCGTCTGGTACTCCTCGCGGACCTGCACGCCCTCCTTGGCCTCGATCGCCTGGTGGAGGCCGTCGTTGTAGCGGCGGCCCGACAGGATGCGGCCGGTGTGCTCGTCGACGATGAGCACCTCGCCGTCCTGGACGACGTACTCCTTGTCGCGGCGGAACAGCTCCTTGGCCTTGATCGCGTTGTTCATGAACGAGATCAGCGGGGTGTTCACGCTGTCGTAGAGGTTCTCGATGCCGAGGTGGTCCTCGACCACGGTGATGCCGTCCTCGAGGACCGAGATCGTGCGCTTCTTCTCATCCACCTCGTAGTGGACGTCGCGCTGCATGCCATCGGCGATGCCGGCGAACTCGCCGTACCACTTCACGTCGTCCTCGGTGGGGCCGCTGATGATGAGCGGCGTGCGCGCCTCGTCGATGAGGATCGAGTCCACCTCGTCGACGATCGCGAAGAAGTGCTCGCGCTGGACCAGGTCCTCGATGGAGCCCGCCATGTTGTCGCGCAGGTAGTCGAAGCCGAGCTCGTTGTTGGTGGCGTAGGTGATGTCGCAGTTGTACGCCGCACGCCGGGCGGCCGGGTCGAGCTCGGGCGTGATGACCCCGACGCTCAGGCCCAGCCAGTGGTAGACGCGACCCATCTGCTCCGACTGATAGGTCGCGAGGTAGTCGTTGACGGTGACGACGTGGACGCCCTTGCCGGCCAGCGCGTTGAGGTAGGCCGGGAGGGTCGCGACCAGCGTCTTGCCCTCACCGGTCTTCATCTCCGCGATGTTGCCCAGGTGCAGCGCCGCGCCACCCATGATCTGAACGTCGAAGTGTCGCATCCCGAGCACGCGCCGGGCCGCCTCGCGCACTGTCGCGAAGGCCTCCGGCATCAGGTCGTCGAGGGACTCACCGTTGGCGTGGCGCTCACGGAACTCCGCAGTGAGGGCCTGGAGCTCCTCGTCGGTCATCTTCTCGAACTCGGGTTCGAGGGCGTTGACCTGCTTGGCGATCACGCCCAGCTCGCGAAGGATCTTGCCTTCGCCGATGCGGAGGATCTTGTCGAGAATGGCCACGAGGGCGTGCTCCTTGCGGTGTGTCATCTGGCGCGTACGTACGGCGCGCCCACTCTACCCGCGTGCCCGCGGCGGGAACGCAGCAGCAGCTTTGATGTGAATCGTCATTGACATCGAATCGAATTCGGCGTGTACTGCGATTGACATGAAAAGCACTCGGCAGTACCAGATGGGCGCCCGGGCGGCGGCTGTGGCGCAGACCCGCCAGCGCATCCTCGACGCAGCGCTCTCGCTCTCCGCAACCCGGCGCATCGCCGCGCTCTCGCTCGATGACATCGCCTCCGAGGCGGAGGTCAGCGTGCAGACGGTGCTGCGCCAGTTCGGCAGCCGCGCCGGCGTCCTCGAGGCGGCCGCCGGGCACGCCCGGGCGGCGGTCCGCGAGGAGCGCCGGACGCCTGTCGGCGACGTCGAGGCGGCCGTGAGCGTGCTGATGGAGCACTACGAGCAGCGCGGCCGCGCGACGCTCCTACTGCTCGGCCAGGAGGACGAGGACCCGATGGTCGCCGCGATCACCACCGACGGGAAGGCGCTGCATCGCGCGTGGGTGTGCGAGGCGTTCGCGCCGTACACCGACGACGACGCGGTGATCGACCTCCTCGTGGTGGCCACCGATGTCTACGCCTGGAAGCTGCTGCGGCTGGACCGGGGACTGTCCCGCGCCGTCACCGAGCAGCGCATGAAGCACCTCGTGGCAGCCATCCTGGCGGCCACCGGCCCGAAGGAGTCGTCGTGAGCAGTTTCCTCATCAGCACCTGGGACGGCGGCGGCAACCTCCCACCAGCGCTCGGCATCGCCACGGAGCTGGCGGCGCGCGGCCACGACGTGAGGTTCGTCGGCCATCCGTCGCAGGCGGCCCGACTCCGTGGCTTCGAGCTCACCACCTACGACACCGATCTGGTGGCCGCCGCCGGCCCCGGCCTCCGCCGCCTGCTGGCGACCTTCGCCGACCGGGACCACGGGCGCCGCGTGGTCGAGGCCGCGCAGGCGCGACCTACCGACGTGGTGGTCGTCGACTGCTACCTCTTCGGCGTGATGGCCGAGCTGCAGCGCGCCCACATCCCCTACGTCGTCCTCGAGCACTCCCTCGACGGATCGTTCCGCGCCGATCTGCGCAGCCCGCTCGCGCTGCTGCTGCGCCTGCGCGGCGTCCGGCCGCGTACGGCGGTGGCGCAAGCGCGCCGGGTCATCGCCGCCACGCTGGCCGAGCTCGACACCGAGGCCGACCCCGCCGTCGTCCACACGGGCCCGGTCGTCGCCGGTGTCGCGGCCGCACCCACCGAGCCGAGCGTGCTGGTGAGCCTGAGCACCGTCCGGTTCAAGGGGCTCCCCGGCGCCTGGCAGCGGGTCCTCGACGCCCTCGACGGGCTGCCGGCCCGGGTGGTGGCGACCACGGGGCCGGCGATCGACCCGGCCGAGCTGCGCATCCCCGCCGGGATCGAGGTCCACCGCTGGGTCGACCACGCGGACGTGCTCCCGACGGCGTCGCTGGTCGTGGGGCACGGTGGACACGCCACCACGATGGCCGCTCTCGCACACGGCCTGCCGCTGCTGGTGGTTCCGGTCGAGGCCAAGTCCGACCAACGCTACGTCGGGCGCACGATCGAGCGAGCCGGTGCGGGGCGGTGCGTGTCGCGCACCTCCTCCCCCGCGCTGATCCGAGGCGCCGTGGAGGAGCTGCTGGCCGACGGACCGCACCGGACGGCCGCCCGGCGGCTCGGCGAGCTCATCCGCTCCGGCGACGGCGCGGCCCGAGGGGCCGACGCGCTGGAGAGCCTGGTGCCTACGTCAGCGCGCTGAGTGCCGGCGCGAGGTCGCCGCGGGGCTCGACCGTGATCCCATCGAGGCCGAGCCAGCAGGCGAGCCGGCGGAGCTCCACGGCGAGCTCCTCGGCGGTCCCGGCCGGCGCGAGGGGCTCGGCGTACGCGGCCCTCACGAGCAGCCGGCGCGCCGGCCGGTCGGCCTTGAGGTCGACCCGGCCCACGATGCGATCGCCCAGCAGGAACGGCAGCACGTAGTAGCCGTGCACCCGCTTGGCCGCGGGCGTGTAGATCTCGATGCGGTAGAGGAAGTCGAACAGCGCCTCGGTCCGCGCCCGCTCCCACACCACCGGGTCGAACGGGCTCAGCAGCGCCCGTGCGCCGATGCGCCGCGGCAGGCGAGCCTCACGATGCAGGTACGCCGGGCGGCGCCATCCCTCCACGGCGACCTGCTGCAGCTCACCGGCCTCCACGAGCGTCTCGACCGCCACTCGGGTGTCGGCGACCGACATGCGGTAGTAGTCGCGCAGGTCCTGAGCGGTCGCCACACCGTGACTGCGAGCGGCCCGCCGGACCAGCTCGACGTGTGCCTCCTGCGCCGTCGGCGTCGGCAGCTCGAGAATCGGCCGCGGGATCACCCGCTCAGGCAGGTCGTAGCGCACCTCGAACTGGCTGGTGCGACCGGCGACCGCGAGCTCGCCGGTCATGTAGAGGAAGTCGAGAGCGATGCGGGCCCGCGACCAGTTCCAGCCCCAGTTCTCCTTCGTGCGCGGCCCGCCGGTGCCGGTGTAGGTCGCCGCCTCGCGGGCTGTCAGGCCGCCGCGCTCGCGGATCTCGGCGATCAACCCGTCGTGCAGGTCGCTCGGCACGTCGCGCCACCATTTGTACTGCCGCTCGCGGTAGTGGTCCATCCGGTGCTGCATCGCCGGCCAGAGCTCGACGGGCATCAGCGCCTGCACGTGTGCCCAGTACTCCACGAGCCGGCGCTGCCGCTGGCCGCTCGCGGCGCGGTGCAGCAGGTCGACGTCGTAGGGCCCCATCCGGGAATAGAGCGGCATGTAGTGGGCGCGCTGGAGGACGTTGACGCTGTCGACCTGCAGCACGCCGGTGCGCTCGACGGCGCGCTGCAGCGTGCGCATCGTGCCGATCGCGTGCGGCGGGTCGGCGAACCCCTGCGCCGCGAGCGCGATCCGACGCGCCTGGCCCAGGCTGAGCGACTCCGAGTGGGACCTCACGCAGCGACCCTAGAGCCCACCACCGACAACCGCCGGGAGGTCGCCGGTGGAAGGCTCACCAGGCGTCGCCGCTGCGGTCATGACAGGCGATCGCAGCGGTGAGGTCCACCGTCGCGCTCGGCCCGAAGCGCAGCACCATCAGGCCATCGTCCTCCTCCGCGGTGCGGCGCCGGCCGGTGCCCGTCAGGACGTAGGACGGTCCGCGCCAGCTCTCCCAGCCGAGCCTGCGGTAGAAGTCGCGCGCCCGGCCGGTGGAGAGCACCCCGAGCTCATGGCGCGCGCGCAGCTCCGCCGCCAGCCGGGCCATCAGGGCCGTGCCGAGACCCGAGCGCTGCTGCGGCGGCAGTACGGCGACGGCCTCGACGTACCCGGCTTGGAAGGCGCGCTCCCCCACCATGATCTCGCGCGCGAGGACCGCGCCGTGGGCGACGACCTCGCCTGCCAGGAGGCCGAGGACATGGACGCCGCCGTAGGCGTGCTCCTCGTCCTCGCGGGTGAACGCCCCGCGCCCGTCGAAGGCGGCCCGGCACAGCAGCCACACCGCCTCCCGATCGGCCGAGGTCAGCTCCGCACTCGGGCAGGCTCGCCAGGAGACTCGACCAGACGGATCAGAGGTGACCATGCGACCTGCCCGCAGAAGTCGGCTGAGCGTCAGGGAAGGTCGAGGAGCTTCTCGCGGACGGCGTACATGACCGCCTCCATCCGCGAGTGCAGCTGCAGCTTCTCCAAGATGTTGCGGACGTGGTTCTTGACCGTGTTCTCGGAGATGAACAGCTGCTTGGCGACCTCGCGGTTGTTGAGACCCCGGGCGACCAGGCGCAGCACCTCCAGCTCACGCTCGGTCAGGCGCAGTCCGCCGACCTGCTCGCGCTCGGGGCGCGACATCTGCTTGAACTCGTCGATCAGCTTCACCGCCATCGACGGGCTGATCAGCGACTGGCCGTCGGCGACGACGCGCACCGCCTGGGAGACCTCCTCGATCGAGGAGTCCTTGAGCAGGTAGCCCGAGGCTCCGGACTTGACCGCCTCGTAGAGGTCGGCCTCCTCGTCGGAGACGGTGAGCATGATGATCTTGGCCGACGGCACCGCCTGCTTGATNGCGGTGCAGGCCTCCAGGCCCGAGCGCTTGGGCATCCGGATGTCGAGGAGCACCACGTCNGGGGCNACGGCCTCGGCCAGCGCGGCACCTTCGTCACCGTCGCCCGCCTCCCCGACGATCTCGATCCCGGGCTCGGCGGTGAGNAGCATCGTCAGGCCACGACGGAACAGCTCCTGGTCATCGACGACCAGGACACGGACCGGCTCGGCGTTGGTGGGCGCAGACACAGGTAGATCATGGCACGAGTCGGCCACGCCCACTGCCCGAACGGGTGGTGACACGGAGCGGCGGGGTGGCCCGGATGGGCCACCCCGCCGGCGGAGGGTGACTAACCCTCGTCTCCCAGATCGAGGGTGATGACCCCGTAGTCGTAGCCCCTGCGTCGGTAGACGACCGAGGGTCGCTCGGTCTCCTTGTCCACGAAGAGGTAGAAGTCGTGGCCGACCAGCTCCATCTCGTAGAGAGCCTGGTCGAGTGTCATCGGACTTGCGGGGTGGACCTTCTCGCGGACCACGAGCGGACCCTCTCCGAGCACGGAGATGGGACCCACCTTGCGCTCGATCGGCTCGTCCCCTGCGGCGGCCTCCGCGTCGGAGACCGGGACCTCGGCGAGCGCCTGGCCCACCGACACCGGGGCGTGGCGGCCGCGGTGCACCCGTCGTCGATCCGACGCACGACGCATCTGGGACGCCATCTTGTCCAACGCCAGGTCGAGCGCGGCCATCTTGTCCTCGGCGCATGCCTCGGCGCGGATGACCGGACCCTTGGAGAAGGCGGTCAGCTCCACGTGGACGGCCCCCTTGTGCTGACGCGGGTTGGGTTCGCAGTCGACCTCCACATGCATGCGGATGATGCGGTGGTCGTGCTTCTCCAAGCGGGTCAGCTTCTCGGCGGCGTGAGCCCGATAGCGATCGGAGACTTCGCAGTTGCGAGCCGTGACGACAACTTCCATGTGAACCTCCTGTAGCCCGACATCACATCGGTTTGGGTGAGGAGAGGAGTCCGCCCGGCCGACCTGGTCTTCGACCCCACAATCGCCTGCTGAGGCTTCCGCAGCTTCTCCGCCACTACCGGCCTTCTCCCGCGACCTGTCGTATCTGACGACAGCGGCGAGGCAGGACTTACGTCTAAGCCGCACCGTGATCCCCCGTTGCCGGGGTTACGTGGACCGTTTCGCCTGCGACTGGCATCGGCTAGCCGCCCGCGCGCCCGGAGACCGGGCGTCTGAGCGACGCAACCACGGACCCGGACGGACTCCATACATAGACGTTAGTTGCCCGGACCTGCCTACGAAAGGGCACAGGGGTCCGCGACACGCAAAGACCTGCGCACGGTCGCGGCGACGGCCGCGATCCCGGCGATGGGCAGGCCGACCTCGGCGAGCGCTCGCTGTGCCTCCCGGGCGGTGGCCCCGGTCGTGACGACGTCGTCACACACCACGACGACGACCTCCTCGGCCCGGCGCGCGAGCCGCCGCAGGCCGGGCGCGGGACACGTCAGGGAGCCGGCGAGGTTCGCGGCGCGCTCGTGTGCGTCGAGACCGGCCTGGTCGTGCAGCCCCGCCCTGGTGCGCAGCAGCGGCGCCACGCTCACCACGCGACCCTCGCGACGCAGGCGGCCCGCGGCCCGCTCCGCGACGGCCCGGGTGCTGTCGAGCCCGCGGGCTCGCACGCTGCTGGGTCGGGAAGGGACCGGCACCAGCACCAGCGGCACCAGAGGCGCCGTCGTGGCCGGGGCGATCCGCTCCACCGACAGCCCGAGCAGGCTCCCGAGCGGGGCCGTCAGGCCGAGGAGACCCTGCTCCTTGAGGCCGATGACCATCGCGCGGACGAGCCCGTCGTACGGCGCCGCCGCCACCGTCCGCGCCAGGCCGTCGGGACACGGCACCGGGCGCGTGTCGTGGGCCTCGAGAGGCAGGCCGCTCGCGCAGGAGCCGCACAGCAGCCGACCCGGCGTGCCGCAGCCGAGGCAGGATGCGCCGAGCACCAGATCGAGGTAGGCGTCGCGCAGGCGCATCACCTCATCCGACCACGCACCCCCGCCAGGCACAACGCGCGCAGGACCGCCTGTGGAGAACCGGGTCAGCCGACGTAGCCCAAGGCGGTGAGGCCGCCGGGNAGCCGGGTGCTTCCGGCGTCGCCCGAGAGGTCGAGGAGGGTGCCACCGGCCACGGCGTACAGNGGGTCGCTCGCCAGCGGCGAGGCCACCAGCGCGGAGAGCCGGTCCCCCACCGTCAGCGCGACGGCCGGGAATCCGGAGACGGCGCCGTCCACCGAGAGCGTGCGGATCAGCGCGGTCCCCGACAGCTGCTGCAACGTCACCACCGACGTCGGCGAGTGCCAGCCGATGTCACGGATCCGGGTGCCGGCCCCCAGATCGGAGATCTCCTGCGCATCGGCCGCGCCCGTCACCGCGCCCTGGTCACTGCTGCGGACCCGGCTCACCACCACGTCGTCCCCCTCGGGGTGGCGCACCAGCGCCACGATCCGGCTGCCGTCCCGCGAGACCAGGAACCGTCGCACGTTCTGTCCGGTGATGCCCGGGACGACCAGCTGCTGCATCCCCTGCCTGCCGCTGACATAGACCACGGCGCCCCTGGCGGTGCGGTCGACGACCCAGAGCCGGCCGGCGTAGTCCCAGGCCGGCCGGAGCAGGTCACTGCCGGTCATCCGGATGTGCGCCCGGCCGCCCGGCTCGAGGCGCGCGCTCACCAGCCGGTGACCGTCGGCCGACACGGCCGCGGCTCGGGTGGCGTCGAGCGCGATCGCCACCGACCGCAACGCGTGCGGGATGGCCCCGAGCGCGCCCGGGACGGCTGAGGCACTGGTGCCCGCGCGGACGACGACCAGGCCGTTGTCCACGCCGTACAGGTGCTCGCTGCTCTGGTAGCCGCCCGGGTCGTACTGCTCGCCGGTCGTGATCGGCACCTTGCCACTGCTCGAGCGCTCGACGGGGCGGCCGCCGATCGAGATCCGCAGCGCGCCGATCGCCTCATCCTGGCGCAGCGTCCAGGCGAGCTGCGCGGTCATGAGCTGCACGGCATGCGCGCTCTGCTGGCCCAGATCGCCCTTCAGATCGACTGCCGCGACGCCGTGGTCGTCGACCGGGACCGAGAGTCCGGTGGAGACGCCGGCCGGTAGGAACGTGCGCACGACGCCGCTCAAGGAGTCGCTGGGACCGGCGACGAGCGCGCGGACCAACGTGGTGGCCAGCTGCGTGCCGCGCGGCACGAACGCCGGCTCGGGCACCAGGATCCGTCCGGTCGGGTCGAAGAAGTAGAGCGAGACCTGGGTGAAGCGCGAGTCGAACCACGACTGCGGCACGATCAGCGCGTTGGGCGCGGCCGCGATCCGCCATTCCCCGTCCTCGAGCACCATCGGGAAGTGCAATTGCGACTCCGCGACCCCCGCCGGCCCCTGCCATACGCCCTGGGCATCGAGGTGGTCGGCGCCCTGCAGGTCGACGCTGACGATGTCGGATCCGCGCGGCGGCGACTCGTCGGCATAGGTGATCGTCTCGTGCTGCGGATCCCACGAGTCGGCGATGCTGCGCGCCAGGTAGCGGCGCGCGACGGTCGCCTGGATCGGGGTGGCCTGCATGGCATCGAGGAAGCCCTGCACCACCTCGGTCGGCGAGGCACCCTTCTGCGGCGGGCGCGGCGCGATAGCGAAGCCCTCGTCCTGGGGTGCGGCCGCCACCCGGCCGATGCGCACCACCGGCCCGGATGTGGGCATCGATGCGCACGCCGAGAGCAGCAGCGCCACGACGGCGAGTACGGCGCACCGCCAGCGACGGCTCGCGCTCGTCATCGGCTGTCCCCCGTGTCGCCCGGCTGACCGGCTGCACCGTCTCCCGGCCCGCCGGCCGCATGGTCGCGCGGCTGGTCGGCCTGCTGGCCGGGCGCGTCCGCCGGCGCTGGGGACGACACGACCGGACGGGCCAGCTCGGCCGGGTCGGCGTCGGCCGGCACGAGCGGGATCGGGCTGCGGCGCAGGGGTGCGCCGACCCGCCGCGGCAGCGTCAGCCGGAACTGCGCGCCCTCGCCCGGCCGGCCCCAGGCCTGCAACCAGCCACCATGCAGATGGGTGTCCTCGAGCGAGATGGACAGGCCGAGTCCCGTGCCGCCCGTGGAGCGTGCGCGGGCGGGGTCGGCCCGCCAGAACCTGTTGAACACCATCGCCGCCTCACCGGGAGCCAGCCCGACGCCGTGATCGCGGACCGCGATCGCGGCGCTGTGATCGTCGCCGTCGACGTACACCTGGATCTGCTCGGACTCCGCGGCATGGTCGATGGCGTTCGCGACCAGATTGCGCACGATCCGCTCGACCCGGCGCACGTCGGCCTCGGCGAGGCACGGGTGGCGGGGCGCGACGACGACGAGCCGGACGCCACGCTGCTCGGCGAGCGGGCGCGCAGCCTCCGCCTCCCGGTGGGCGACGTCGACGAGGTTCACGTCGTCGGTCTCGAGTACGGCGGCGCCCGCGTCGAAGCGACTGATCTCGAGCAGGTCGACGAGCAGCCCCTCGAAGCGGTCGAGCTCGCTCTGCAGCAGCTCCGCGGCCCGCGCCGTACCAGGATCGAAGTCGCCGCGGGCGTCGTGCAGGACGTCGCTGGCCATCCGGACGGTGGTCAACGGGGTGCGCAACTCGTGCGAGACGTCGGAGGTGAACCGTCGCTGCACCCGGGAGAGGTCCTCCAGCTGCCGGATCTGGGTCTGCAGCGCGCTGGCCATCTGGTTGAACGACAGCGCCAGCCGGGCCAGGTCGTCCTCGCCGGTCACCCGCAGGCGCTCCTGCAGCTGCCCGGCGGCGAGCCGCTCGGCGACGCGCCGCGCCATCCNGATCGGGGTGACCACCTGGCGNGCGACCAGCCACGCGACGGCCGCGATCAGCAGGATCAGCAGGGCCGCGGCGGCGAGCATGGCGCGCACGACCAGGTGGAGGGTGTCCTGCTCGTCCTCGAGCGGGAAGAGGAAGTACAGGGTGTAGGTCTGCCCGTCGGCGGGCAGCTGTACCTGCGAGCCGACGACGACGCCGGGCACCGAGGTCTCGGCGCCGGACGAGGTGCGGTTGCGGATGCTGGTGTAGGTCCAGGCCGTGGCCGCGGACGGACGGGCGAAGTGCTCCTCCAGCCGCACCGGCACGCTGCGGATGTCCAGCGACGGGGAGAACTCGGCACCGCCGTTGGCGATCCGGCCGTCGCCCGCACCGGTGACCGGGCCGGCGAGCAGGACCTCGAACCCACGCGTGAGACCGCGCTGGATGATCGGCTCCACGAGGTCACGGCGCTGGCCGGAGGCATCGACGTCGATGCCGGAGGCGGCTCCCAGCCGGGTGCGGGCGTCCTGGACCTCGCTGGACGCCTCGGCGACCACGACCGACACCCGATGCTCCAGCAGGCCCTGGCGGGTCTGCTGGAGCAGGAACCAGCCCACCACGCCGACCGCCAGGACGGTCAGCAGCACGGTCGTGACCACGACCCGTGCCTGGATCGAGCGGCGCCAGAAGGTCCACCCGTGTCTCAGAGCGACCTTGCCACGCGCCCGGAACATCGTCAGCTCGCCACCACGCCGGGCACTACTGGGGACCGGCCTTGTACCCGACGCCCCGCACCGTCACCACGATCTCGGGGCTCTCCGGATCGTGCTCGACCTTGGAGCGGAGCCGCTGCACGTGCACGTTGACCAGCCGCGTGTCGGCGGCGTGTCGGTAGCCCCAGACCTGCTCCAGGAGCACCTCGCGGGAGAAGACCTGATGCGGCCTGCGCGCCAGGCACACCAGCAGGTCGAACTCCAGCGGCGTGAGGTTGATCGGTGTGGTGCCGCGGGTGACCTGGTGCCCGGCCACGTCGATGGTCAGGTCGCCGATCGCGAGCGTCTCCGACTCCGGCGCGTCGAAGCGGCGAACCCGCGCCCGGATCCGAGCCACCAGCTCCTTGGGCTTGAACGGCTTGACGACGTAGTCGTCGGCACCGGACTCGAGCCCGACCACCACGTCGACGGTGTCGCCCTTCGCGGTGAGCATGACGATCGGTACGCCGGACTCCTGCCGGATCTGCTTGCACACCGCGATGCCGTCCAGGCCGGGCAGCATCAGGTCGAGCAGCACCACGTCCGGCTTGTACTCACGGAACGCCTCGAGCGCGTCGTCGCCGCGGTGCACCAGCGCCGACTCGAAGCCCTCCTGGCGTAGGACGATCGAGAGCATCTCGGCCAGCGACGCGTCGTCGTCCACGACAAGGACACGGCCCTTGGCGGAGAGGCTCTCGGTGTTCACGGGGCGAGTGTACGTACGCCGAGCCCGCGAGGTCCCTCACCAGGGCGCCTCGACGGGCTCGGCGTGCGTGATGCTCAGTAGCGGTAGTGGTCCGGCTTGTAGGGGCCCTCGACCGGCACGCCGATGTAGTCGGCCTGCTCCGGGCTGAGCTCGGTGAGCTCCACGCCGATCGCGTCGAGGTGCAGACGGGCCACCTCCTCGTCGAGGTGCTTGGGCAGCACGTAGACGCCCACCGGGTACTCGCTGGTCTTGGTGTAGAGCTCGATCTGGGCGAGGACCTGGTTGGTGAAGGAGTTCGACATCACGAAGCTCGGGTGNCCGGTGGCGTTGCCCAGGTTGAGCAGACGACCCTCCGAGAGCACGATGATCTTCTTGCCGGCAGCGCCGTTCTCGCCGGGGAAGATCCACTGGTGGACCTGCGGCTTGATCTCGTCCTTGACCACGCCGGGGATCTTGGCCAGGCCGGCCATGTCGATCTCGTTGTCGAAGTGGCCGATGTTGCCGACGATGGCCTGGTTCTTCATCCGCTCGAAGTGCTCGACCCGGATGATGTTGAAGTTGCCGGTGGTGGTGATGAAGATGTCGGCGAAGTCGACGACCGACTCCAGGCGCTTGACCTCGTAGCCGTCCATGGCGGCCTGCAGCGCGCAGATCGGGTCGATCTCGGTGACGATGACGCGCGCACCCTGGCCGCGCAGCGACTCCGCGGAGCCCTTGCCGACGTCGCCGTACCCGCACACGACCGCGACCTTGCCGCCGATCATGACGTCGGTGGCGCGGTTGATGCCATCGACCAGCGAGTGCCGGCAGCCGTACTTGTTGTCGAACTTGGACTTGGTGACCGAGTCGTTGACGTTGATCGCCGGGAACAGCAGCGAGCCGTCCTTGAACCGCTCGTAGAGGCGGTGCACGCCGGTGGTGGTCTCCTCGGTGACGCCCTTGATGTCGTTCGCGATCGAGGTCCACTTCTGCGGGTTGGCCTCGAACGAGCGCGCGAGGACCCGCAGGACCTCCTTGAACTCCTCGTTGTCCGTGGAGTCCTGGCCCGGTACGGCGCCGGCCTTCTCGAACTCGACGCCCTTGTGGACCAGCAGCGTGATGTCGCCGCCGTCGTCGAGCAGCATGTTGGGCCCGACCGGGTTGCCGGCCTCGTCGGTGAAGTCGAAGACCTTCTCCGCCTCGTCCCAGTACTGGGCCAGCGTCTCGCCCTTCCAGGCGAAGACNGGCGTGCCGGCCGGCGCCTCGACGGTGCCGCCCTTGCTCGGGGGCCCGACGACGACCGCCGCGGCGGCGTGGTCCTGGGTGGAGAAGATGTTGCAGGTGGCCCAGCGGACGTCGGCACCGAGCGCGGTCAGCGTCTCGATCAGCACGGCGGTCTGGATCGTCATGTGGAGGGAGCCGGCGATGCGGGCGCCCTTGAGCGGCTGCTCGGTGCCGTAGCGCTCGCGCATGGCCATCAGGCCCGGCATCTCGTGCTCGGCGAGCTCGATCTCCTTGCGGCCGAACTCGGCCAGGGACAGGTCGGCGACCTTGAAGTCCATCGGTGTCTCCTCGGACTCTTCGATTCGGCGTCTGCGTCGCGCATCTGCGCACTGTCGGGATCTCCCACGCGGACCCCGCAAGCGTAGAACCGGTTGCCGGTGGGTCAAGAATCGCCGCGACGCGGCACCAGGTGCAGGACGGCCACGATGACCGCGCCGACGAGGAGACCGGCCAGCGCGGAGGCACCGGTGTTGACCACCCAGCCCAGCACACCGCCGTGGACCGCGTGCTCGAGGTGATGGACACCCGCGTACGGCGGATGCCAGCCGAGCTCGTCGAGTCCCTTGAGCAGGATGTGCCCGCCGACCCACAGCATCGCCGCGACCCCGACCGTGGAGAGCAGCGCCAGCAGCTTCGGCATGCCGGCGACCAGGCCTCGGCCCAGCGCGGCGACCAGGCCCCGCGACCTCTCGGCGAGGGCGAGTCCGGCGTCGTCCATCTTCACGATGAGCCCCACCGCGCCGTACACGCCGATCGTGATCACCACCGCCACCAGGGCCAGGATCAGCAGGCGGGTCACGAACGCCTCGTCGGCGACCGAGTCCAGCGCGATCACCATGATCTCGGTGGAGAGGATGAAATCGGTGCGCACGGCGCCGGCGACGATCTCCTTCTCCGCCTCCCTCCCCGTGTGCTCGCCGGCGGCGTGCGGGTGCTCCGGGTCGAGGGACTCGGAGTGTCCGATGATGCGCTCCCAGATCTTCTCCGCGCCCTCGAACACCAGGTAGCAGCCGCCGATCATGAGCAGCGGCGTGAGGAGCCACGAGGCGAACTGCGAGAGCAGCAGTGCCGCCGGGAGGATGAAGACGAGCTTGTTGCGCAGCGACCCGACGGCGATCTTCTTCACGATCGGGATCTCGCGCTCGGCTGCGACGCCGTGGACGTACTGCGGCGTGACGGCGGTGTCGTCGACGACCACGCCGGCCGCCTTGGTGGTCGCCTTGCCGGCCGCGCCGCCGATGTCGTCGAGGGAGGCGGCTGCGAGCTTGGCCAGCGCCGCGACGTCGTCGAGGAGCCCGAACAGGCCGGCGCTCACGATCGGCTCCGCTCGTGGGAGGCCTGGTCGGCGGCGTGGTCGCGTCGGTCGGGCATGCGGGGAAGGGTAGCGGCCGGCGCCAGCGGAGTCGCCCTTGTCGGCGTCGCTCTCAACCGATAGTATGCGCGCATATCATCTAGAGGAGGAACGCCATGTGGACCACTGAGCACACCGGCACCAGCAGCGCCCGGCCCGAGCAGCTCTTCGCCGTGCTGGCGGCGGCCGAGCGGTGGCCGGAATGGAACGACGGCGTGCGCCGCCTCGAGCTGCACGGCCCGTTCGAGGCCGGCACGACCGCTGTGATGGTCCTGCCGGACGACACCGCGCTGCCGTTCCGGCTCACCTGGGTCGAGCCGGGCGCCGGCTTCGAGGACCTGACCGAGGTGCCCGACGCCGGCGTGTCCGTGCGCGTGCGGCACGAGCTGGTCCCCGAGGCCGACGGCACCCGGATCACCTACCGGTGCAGCGTGGAGGGCGACGTACCCGACGAGGTCGCGGCCGAGATCGGCCAGGCCGTCAGTGCCGACTTCGCCGACGTCATCGCTGCCCTCGCGGAGCGCACGGAGGGCCGCCGGTGACCGAGCCCCTGTCCCCCGGCGACAGCCCGGGCCTGCTGCTGTGGCGGGCGACGCTGCGCTGGCAGCGCGCCGTCACCGCCGAGCTGCGACCGCTGGGCCTCACCCACGTGCAGTTCGTGCTGCTGGCGAGCACGTGGTGGCTCACGAGCGTGGCCGGCGAGACTCCCACCCAGCGCCGGATCGCGGAGCACGCCGCCACGGACCCGATGATGACCTCGCAGGTGCTGCGCACGCTGGAGGGNAAGGGCCTCGTGGAGCGTACGGCGGACCCCGCCGATGCACGTGCCCGGCACGTGCGGGCCACCGANGAGGGCGCCCGGCTCGCGGCCCGCGCGGTCGAGGCGGTCGAGGCCGCGGACGCGGCGTTCTTCACCGCGGCCGGCGATCAGCAGGCGGTGCTGGCGGTGCTGCGCTCGCTCGCCGGGTGAGGGGCGCTCAGGGCTCGGTGTGGTCGACCGCGTGCGCGAGGGTCAGCGTCTCCTCGAGCTTGTCCTCGGCGTAGCTCAGCGGATCCACCGCCCGCTCCAGGCGAGGGGCCACCCACGGCGAGGCCAGGANCAGCGCCACCACGACGGCTCCGGCCATCGTGAGCCACAGGGAGAGGCCGACGTGGTGGGAGGCCCAGTCGGGATAGCCGGTGTAGCCCACGCCCCTCACCACGAACCCGTGGCAGAGGTAGACCACGAGGCTGGCCGCCCCCATCCGGCTGAACCAGCCGCCACGCGTCGGCACCAGCGCCAGGACGGCCAACGCCGCCACGGCACCGATGAGCAGCAGCACCGCCCGGGTGGCGACCGGCGGCAGGGCCGAGGAGAGGTGGGCGTAGGTCCAGGAGTAGTAGAGCCACCGGGTCTGCGCCCACTGGTCGAGGGTGCCGGCGAGCAGCCACACCCCGATCAGGACCGCCACGGCGGCCACCCGTGCCGGGACTGTCCGCAGCGGCGCCAGCATCCGTGGCGTCAGGACGAGGCCGAGCACGAAGAACGGGAGGAATCCGAGGATGCGTCGCAGGTCGAGGTAGTCCCAGGTGACGTAGCCACCGAGGAGCCCGATGCCGACCGCGACCGGCAGCGCCAGCGGTCCGAGCCGCCGGAACAGCGGCGTGGCGAGCCGCCAGCAGAACGTCGCCGGGAGNTACCACAGCGGCCAGTGCGGCACGATCCACAGTCGGNGGAAGTGCTCCTCGTGGCCGACGATCTCGCGGAAGCCGACCAGCGCCGCCTCGACGAGGACATAGGGCACCAGAAGACCGCGCACGAGCGCCCAGAGCCGGCGCCGGCTGTAGCTGAACGTCCGGGACAGGTAGCCGGTGACCAGCACGAAGGCGGGCATGTGCCAGAAGTACAGGAAGTCGTAGACCTGGTTGTGCAAGCCGGTCCACGGCAGCATCGTCAGCGAGTGCCCGACCACCACCAGGGTGACGAGCACCATCTTGTCGTTGTCGAGCCAGGGGTCGCGCCTCACCGGCGACTCAGTCCTCCACCAGGCCCAGTCGCACGTACTCCGCGGCGTACCGGCCGTGGAGCAGCAGCGAGGCGTAGCGCGCCATCTCCGCCTCACCCTCGGAGGAGACGACCTCGACCCGGACGCCGCGAGCGTCGGCCACCTCGACCAGCCGGCGACGCTCGTCGACCACCAGCGGCGCGTCGTCGCCGTCGTCGAGGATGAGCAGGCTCGGGCGGGGCTCGCCGCCACCGTCGAACGGGTCAGCGAACACATCACGCGGGCGGGCCGCCTCGAGCACCGGCAGCAGGTGCTCGGCGTCGCCGGCGATCGCCGAGCGTCCACTGGCCCGGCGCAGCTCCTCCGCGACCCGGCGCGCAGCCCGCGCGGCCAGCGTCGAGCCGCCCCACACCACCGGCGTGGTGTCGGCGAGCGCGATGGCGAGCGCCTTCGCGGGGTTGACCGCAAGATCGCGGTACGGCGAGCACGCCGCCGCCACCTCGTCCAGCGCAACCGCGACCGCCTCGGCATCGGTGGCAGGACCCAGGCGCACCTGGTCGAGGAACGTCAGCATGACCACCGCCAACGCCAGCGGGTCGGCCGTCTGGGTGGGGAGCAGCGTGGTGTCGCGACCGGTGGCATGCTCGCCCACGAGCGAGGCCGCGGGGGCGGCGACGACGACCTGGGCGCCGCGGCGACCGGCCTCGGCCACAGCACTCGCAGCGCCGAGGTCGGAGCCATCGGGAGCCAGCACGACGGCCAGGTCGAGGGACCCGACCCAGCCGGGCAGGCTGGGCGCCGGCCACGCGACGAACGGCACCGGGCACGTCGGCTCCAGCACCGCCCGCAGCAGGCGCGAGTCGGGGCCGGCGGCGATCACCGCCCGCGGGCGGCCGGCGCCGTCGCGACGTGCCACGGCATCGGCGACGGCGGCGATGGTGGCGTTGAGGTCGCGGCGCACTCGCGCTCCGGACTCGGCCAGACCGCGCAGCCGCAGGTCAGCGGTGCCGAGCGCCTGCTGGTCGTCGAGCCGTGCCTCGTCGAACCACGTCATGGCCGCGCGTCACTTCCGCGCTTCGTCCACCAGCAGCACGGGGATCCCGTCGCGGACGGGATAGACCAGGCCGCACTCCCCCTGGCAGGCGAGCTCGCCGCCCTCGGCGGACTCACGCGGCTCCAGGCCGCCGTGGCACTGGGGGCACACGATGATCGCGAGCAGTTGGGGGTCGAGACCCAGGGCGGTTCCGGGCGTGGTCATGAGCGGTCCTTCCGGATGATCGCGAGCGCCTCGTCGCGCACGCGCGCCATGGTGTCGGCGTCCCGGCCCTCGGCGTTGAGCCGGAGCAGGGGCTCGGTGTTGGAGGCGCGGACGTTGAACATCCACTCCTCGTGGCTGACGGTGAGGCCGTCGAGCTCGTCGAGCGTGACGCCGTCCCGCTCGCCGTAGGTCGCCCTGATCTCCTCCAGTACGGCGGCCTGGTCGGCGACGGTGGAGTTGATCTCCCCGCTCATCGGGTAGCGGTCGTAGGCCGCCAGCAGCTCGCTCAACGGCTTGTCGGTCTCGGCGAGCGCCGCGAGCGCGTGCAGCGCGGCCAGCATCCCGGAGTCGGCACGCCAGAAGTCGCGGAAGTAGAAGTGCCCGCTGTGCTCGCCGCCGAAGACGGCGTCGGTCTCGGCCATGGTGGCCTTGATGTAGGAGTGCCCCACCCGGGTGCGCACCGGCGTACCGCCCAGCTCGGCGATGAGCTCGGGCACCGCGCGGGAGGTGATCAGGTTGTGGATCACGTGCGCGCCGGGGCTCTTGGCCAGCTCACGCTCGGCGATGAGGCCGGTGATGGCGCTCGGGTTGACCGCCCGCCCCCGCTCGTCGACCAGGAAGCACCGGTCGGCGTCGCCGTCGAAGGCCAGGCCCACGTCGGCCCCCTCGGCGAGCACGCGCGCCTTCAGATCGGCCAGCGTGGTCTCGTCGAGCGGGTTGGCCTCGTGGTTGGGGAACGTGCCGTCGAGCTCGAAGTACATCGGGATCAGCTCGATCTGCTCGCTCCCGAGTCGCCCGAAGACGGCCGGTGCCGTGTGGCCGGCCATGCCGTTGCCGGCGTCGGCGACCACCTTGAGCCGGCGGCCCTTGATGGGGGCGAGCGAGAGGAGGTGGGCGGCGTACGCCTCGAGGACGTCGCCCTGCTCGACGATGCCGGGGCCGACGGTCGGGTCGACCGGTACGCCGGCGATCACCAGGTCCCGGATCTCGGCCAGCCCGGTCTCCAGCCCGATCGGCACCGCGTAGGCACGGCACATCTTGATCCCGTTGTACTGCGCCGGGTTGTGGCTCGCGGTGAACATGGCGCCCGGAAGGCCGAGATGACCGGAGGCGAAGTAGAGCTCGTCGGTGGACGCCAGCCCGATCACGATCACGTCCACGCCGAGCTCGGCCGCACCCTCGGCGAACGCACCGGCCATGCCCGGCGAGCTGGGTCGCATGTCGTGCCCCACGACGACCCTCGGGGTGCCGACCACCTTGGCGAAGGCGCGGCCGGTGGCCCGGGCGAGGTCCTCGTCGATCTGGTCGGGCACCGTTCCACGGACGTCGTAGGCCTTGAAGATGGCGAGGACGTGGGCGGGGTCGATCTCGGGGTCGGCCATGGGGCTCACCCTAGCGGGGCGGCCCGTGCCGGTCGGTCGTGCCGGTCGGTGGTACGGGTCCGTGGTACGGGTCAGTCGCGGGTCGGTCGCGGGTCAGTCGGTGGTGAGGACTCGCAGGTGCCCGCGGCGGCCCGTCTCGCGTGCGCCCCGCTCGTCGGGCACCGGGCGCGGTGCGGCCAGCGGCGCGGCGATGGGCCGACCGGCCTCACGCACGGCGTTGGCCAACGCCAGCAGGTCGTCGTCGGAGGGGCCCGGCGGCACGTGCTCGCGGGCCAGCCGGACGACCTCCCACCCACGCGGGGCCGAGAGCCGCTCCGCGTGCTCCTCGCACAGGTCGTAGGCGTGCGGCTCGGCGAACGTCGAGAGCGGACCCAGCACGGCCGTCTGGTCGGCGTACACGTAGGTGAGCGTGCACGTCGCGGGGCGCGTGCACGCCGTACGCGAACAACGCCGGGCGGGGGTCACGCTGACACGCTACAACCGGCCGTAGCGGACTCCGATTAGGCTCGCGGCATGAGTCGTGTGCGGGACCGTCGTGGTCGGGGGATGCGCGGGCCGGCGGTGATGCCGCAGGTGCCCGGCCGCCCGGAGACGCCCACGCGCCGGGAGCGGTTCGACGAGCTCGCGCTGAGCATCGTCACCGAGATCGACGAGCGCTGGCAGGACCGCCTCGGCCTTGTGGAGTACGCCGTGGAGGACGCTCCGCAGATCCCCGACGACTGGACCAGCGAGACGGTGCCGCTCTCCTCGCTCATCCGCGGCAGCGGCTCCACTCCCACCCGGCTCGTCGTCTTCCGCCGCCCGATCGAGCACCGCTGCGAGACCCGAGGCGACCTGGAGGCGATGCTCCTGACGGTCATCGTGGAGCAGGTCGCCGAGCTGCTCGGCATCGACGCCGACGAGGTGGATCCGCGGTACGAGGCGGACTGAGAACGGGCCTCGAAGTGCCCGCGGCCGGCGGGCCACCATCGGGGCCGGATCAGCGCGAGCGGTCGTTCAGCGCGGCAGACCCGGCTTGACGTACGGCACCCGCCCGGTGAGCCGCGGGCGCTGGAGCGGCAGGATCGTGGCGCCGTTCCCGGCCGTGACGACGACGGACCCGCGGAACTTCGTCCGCTCGGGAGTCACATCGATGCGGACCGCGCCCCTGGGGATGGTGACGCTCAGCGCCTGCAGCGGCGTGATGGCGACCCGCCGGGACGACAGCTGCTTTCCGGCGGCATCGCGGGCGACGACGGTGAGCGCGCCGACGTGGTTCGCCCCACCCACGATCAGCTGCTTCGTGCCGGTCGGCACCACGATGCTCGTCGGACCTGCGGTGCGCTGGGAGCGGCCCGTGATGGAGATGTCACCCTTGATCGCCGAGCGCAGCGTCGCGGTGACGGGACCCGTGGCGACGACCTGGATCCCCAGCACGCCGGCGGCCACCTGCGAGTCGAGCAGCTGCCCGAGGTCCGCCCGCGCGACCGACTGGGGCCCGATGTCGAGGGTAGGAGCGTTGTCGGGGGCGAAGACCGAGTTCGCGGTGACGAACTTGACGGTCGCGGTGACCTCCTGGTCCGAGGCGTTCGCGACGGTGAGCTGCCGCGAGCCCGAGCCGGGCGCGAGCCCCAACAGGAGCGCATGCCGGCCGGGGCGGGTCTGCGCCGGGAGCCAGTCGTCGTTGTGACTGTTGCCCACGAGTCGCGCCGCCCGGTCGCGGACCGCGATCGCCACCTGACCGAGCTGCACCGTCGCATGCAGCGCGAACGTGCCCTGGCTCGGCATGACCGTCCCGAGATCGAGCTCCTCGCTCCCGTGACCTGCGATCGCGATCCCGCGCAGGGCCGGTACGTCGACCGGGCCGGCGTCGCCGAAGACCGTGATGTCCGCGATCGCCGGTCCGTCGTTGGGGTTCACGAGCTCGACGAACGAGTCGTGCGCGGGACCAGCGCCCACGCCGGTGAACCACTGGTCCTCACGCGGCGCGACGCAGCCCGTCGCGGCGAGGGGAGAGGTGCTGCTGCGCGTCGCGACCAGACCCGGGGCGGTCGCGCCCGAGGCGGTCAGCACCACCGGGCCGCTGCCCGCGCGCACCGCGCCGACGCCGCCCTGCGCGACACTGACGGACTGGCCGCCCGCCGAGACCGTCCCCGAGCGCGCCGAGGCGATGCCGACCTGGTCACCGCCACCGAGAGGCACCGGGCAGACGAGGGTCGCCGCCGTGAGCCGGGGCGTCGTCGGAGGATGGAAGTACGGCGTGCCGAAGCCGGGGTTGGTGAGGAACATCGCGAGCCCCACCAGCAGCGGCAGCACCACTGAAAGCACGAGCGTCACGTCGAGGGCACGTCCCCCCGAGCGTCCGCCCGAGCGTCCACCAGCACGGCTCATCGCCGCCGCCTCCTCTCCAGCGTCGGCAGACACAGCACCAGCACCGCGAGCAGCCCGACCGCCTGGACGGCCAGCAGCGCGATCCGCAGCCACGACCGGTGCCCACCGAAGTCACCGCTCGGCGCCTGGTCGATCTGCCAGGCCCGGGTGGCACGGTTCGCGGCGCTGGCCTGGGACACCGCCCCGCTGGCGTCGATCGCCGCCGCCACCGCACCGTCGGCGCGGGGCGGGAGGACGACGTACCGGATGCCGTCGGCGGCGAGCCGGTCGACCACCGTCTGCGACGGGCGCGAGACGAAGGTCTGGACGAGGCGCGTGAAGCCGGTGTCCTCGGGGGTGAGGGTCTCGATCTCGTCGTCGCCGACGGTCGTGCCGTCGCCGCGCACGACGGAGTAGCGCAGCCCGTTCGACGTGCTCCCCCGGATCACGAGCACGCCGTTGTGGGGCGCCTCCTCGGCGTTCTCGATCATGTACGACGGCACCCCGTCGTGCCACTGCGCCGTCAGCGACCCGTCCTGTCCCGCGACGAACCAGCCGAGGCCGGCGACGGGCACGATCGCCGCCACCAATCCGACCGCCGCCGTCAGGCTGCGCCGCCAGCCGCCGAGGCCGAGCGCCAGCACGCCCTGGGCACCGAGCACGGCGGCGACGATGGCCGCTCCCTGCAGGCACACCAGCGGGAACAACAGCCCGGCGGGGGTGGTGCCGTAGGCGAGGTGCAGGTCGAGGAAGCCCAGCACCATCGCGACGGCGGCGTTGGCGAGCAGGACGATCCAGCACACCAGCACCGGGATGCGGGTGCGCGCCGGCACCAGGGCGGCCAGCCCCAGCAGCGGGATCGCGAGCCCGAGCCACCACGGCGCGCCGAGGTCGGAGAGCCGTCCGAGGATCAGGTGACCACCGCCGAGCTGGGGGCTGGGGAGCCGGCCGGCGTCGAGAAGGAGGCCGGCGCCGGCACCGTGCAGGAGGGCGGGCAGCCACCAGGGCAGCAGCAGGAGCGGCGGGATCGCGAGGGCGAGTGCGGGCGGGCCCCAGACGCTGCGACGGCGCATGCTGCCGGGCACGATCCGGGCGGCGGCGACCAGGACGATGATCGCCAGCACCAGGGCGACCAGCCAGGCCGAGGGGGTGAAGCAGGCGGTCAGCGCCACCATGAGCCCGGTGCGCCAGGCGGCGCGCCAGCGCCGATCGGCGTCGGGCTCGGCGAAGCCGAGCGCCGCGTGGGCCGCCCACGGCAGCGTCGCCGTGGCGACGACGGCGGCCAGACGGCCGTCGCTCCAGGCACCACTGACGATCGGCACCAGCGCGAACGCGGTAGCGCCCCACAGGATCAGCCAGCGGGGGGCGCCGCGGTGGCTGATCAGCCGCCCCACGACCCGCAGGAACCGCCAGGCGCCCCACAGCGCCACGGGGAACGCGAGGATCATGACGAGGTTGACGGTCAGCGGCCCGCGTCCACCCAGGACGCTGCCGAGGATCGCGAGCGGCAGGAGGTACGGCGGGGCCGGCACCGCCGTGCCGAGGCCGAGCGCGTGCCACGACTCGTACTGGAGGTGCCACCACTCCCCGACGCCGCCCGGGGCCGGCGAGAGGCCGCCACCGGCGACGGCATGCCACACCGGGCGCGAGCCGATGATGCCGAGCACGACGACCACGCCGAGGAGCACGGCCACCGGGTTGGTGAAGAACCGCACGATCCAGCCGTTCTCGACCGGGATCTCGTCCTCCTCCTCCGAGGCCGCCTCGCGGGCAGCTACCTGGCGGGCGGCGAAGGACGCGGGGTCGGCCTCGGCCTGCGCCATCCGGCGGCGCTCGGCGAGGTCGGAGGCCTGGTTGGTGAGGGCACTGGCGATGTCGCCGACCAGGTCGAGGCCGTGCCGATAGGGCAGCCACGTCGGCGCGAGCAGCGGCTTGACGTCGGCCGGCGACACGGCGGCACGGGCACGTCGCTGCCGGCGCGCGGCTCGCACCGCGCCGGGTTTGGAGTAGACCGAGACCAGGGCCGCGAGCTCGTCGAGCGCCGCGCCGATCTCGCGCACGACCACGAAGCCGAGCATGCGCAGCAACGTGCCGAACGCCAGCCGGACGACCTGCCACGGCAGCAACCGGGGGCCGCTGTTGGCCAGCAGGGTGTAGAGGGCGGCTCGACGCTCGTGGTAGTGCGTGTGACGGCCGGTGAGCGGGGTCCGGCGTACGCCGCGGTGGGCGGCCTCGGCGTGGAAGACCACTGCCTGCGGGACGATGAGGGTCGGATGGCCGGCTGAGGCGGCACGCCAGCCGAAGTCGATGTCGTTGCCGAAGATCGGCAGTTGCGGGTCGAGGCCGCCGAGCTCCTCGAGGACGCTGCGCCGCACGAGCATGCCGGCGGTGTTCACCGCGAGGACGGTGCGGACCTGGTCGTGCTGCCCCTGGTCGTACTCGCCGCGCTCGAGGCCGGTCTCGCGGCGGCCGGTGCCCGAGATGGTGACGCCGATCTCGAGGAGCCTGCGCAGGGAGGGCCATTCCCGCAGCTTCGGACCAAGGATGTCGGCCTCGGGGTGGGCCTCCGCGGCGGCGAGGAGCTGCTCGAGCGCGTCGGGGGCCGGGGTGGAGTCGTCGTGGAGCAGCCACACCCACTGCGCCTCCTCCGGCGCGAGACGCTCCAGCCCGAGCGCCACGGCCGCCGGGTAATGGGTGGAGCCGGGCACGCGCAAGGCGGTGCCGAAGGCCTGTTCGAGCAGCTCGGAGGAGCCGTCCTTGCTGCCGGTGTCGACCGCGACCACGACGTCGGGCGCCACCGTCTGGGCCTGGATGCCCTCGATGACGGTGGGCAGCCAGCGTCCGCCGTCATGGCTGACGACGAGCAGGGCTACCGAGGGACGCACGATCGGCAACCCTAACCGGCCTTGTCGAGCCTTCGAAATGCGAGCGAAATGCAGCGAACCCCGGCCATGGCCGGGGTCCTGCTGCGGTGGGGCGACCTGACGCGCGGTCAGACGGCCCGCTTCTTGAGCTTGCGGCGCTCCCTCTCGGAGAGGCCGCCCCAGATGCCGAATCGCTCATCGTTCATGAGCGCCGACTCCAGACACTCGTCTCGCACGTCGCAGGTCTGGCAGACCTTCTTGGCCTCCCGTGTCGACCCACCTTTCTCGGGGAAGAACGCCTCCGGGTCAGTCTGAGCGCACAACGCACGCTCCTGCCAGCCCCCGTCGTCGGCGTTCGACTCGAGGAGAAAAAGCTCCCGCATCGATCTCAGCCCTTCCCGACCTTCAAGCAGTGACGAATTTGCTTTGGCGTCCGACGCGTCGGGTGACGCGCCACGTCGTGGTGGAACATTGCTCACATATCGGCGTGTCGGCTGGACGCTGAAGCATTTTCGACCAACGAATGACACTGGTGAAATTACATGCCTGTCGCAACGCGAAGTCAAGCCCGCCTTCTGCTATAGCACCACCAGTCACACCGGTCACATCGAGGGTCAGCCCCTAGCAGTGCCCGCCGGTTCGTCGGCCACTCCCCCGCGCCGGACTCCCCGGCGACTCTGAGAGGCTGGGCCCATGCGTCAGATCACTGTCCTCTCCGGCGGTCACGGCGGGGCGAAGTTCATCGACGGCCTGCTCAGCGGCATCGCAGCAGGCACGCTGCCGGGCGTCGCCGCGGACGCGCAGGTCACCGTCGTGGCCAACACCGCGGACGATCTGTGGATCCACGGACTCAAGGTCTGTCCCGACCTCGACACCGTGATGTACACCCTCGGCGGTGGTCTGGACCACCAGCGCGGTTGGGGCCGCACGGAGGAGACGTGGAGCGCGAAGGACGAGCTCGAGGCCTACGGCGTACCGAACACGTGGTTCGGGCTGGGCGATCGCGACATCGCCACGCACCTGGTCCGCACCCAGATGCTCGAGGCCGGCTACCCGCTCTCGCAGGTCACCGAGGCGCTGTGCCGCCGCTGGCTCGCTCCGCGGTACGGCGAGGGCGTCCGGCTGCTGCCGATGAGCGACGACCGCGTCGAGACGCACGTGGCGATCGCCGACGCCGACTCCCCCTCGGGCAAGCGGGTCGTGCACTTCCAGGAGTACTGGGTCCGGTTGCACGCCGCCGTCCCGGCCGAGCAGCTCGTCTTCGTCGGCCTCGATGCCGCGAAGCCGGCGCCGGGCGTGGTCGAGGCCATCACCGAGGCCGACCTGGTCATCGTGCCGCCGTCGAACCCGGTCGTCTCGGTCGGCACGATCCTGGCGGTCCCCGGCGTTCGCGAGGTCCTGCGCGCCACCAAGGCGCCGGTCGTGGGGGTCTCGCCCATCATCGGCGGCGCCCACGTGCGCGGGATGGCCGAGCAGATGCTGGCAGCCGTCGGCGCAGAGGTGAGTGCCGCCGGGGTCGGACTGCACTACGGCGCCCGATCCGCCGGAGGGGTGATCGACGGCTGGCTGGTCGACACCGTGGACGCCGGCACCGTCGAGCGGCTCCTCGCGGCCGGACTGAAGGCCGGTGCCGCCCCGCTGTGGATGCACTCGGCCGAGGACACCGCCGCGATGGCGGCCGCCGCCATCGCGCTGGTCTCGTGAGCACCACGCCGCCGGCGCTGCGGGCCTGGGCGCCTGACGGCGTTCCCGAGGTGCGTGGCGACGACGACCTGGTCGCACTCCTGCTCGACGCGCTGGCGGCCGGACCCGACATGCCGAAGCTGGCGGACGGGGACGTCGTCGTCGTGACGAGCAAGGTGGTGGCCAAGGCCGAGGGCAGGGTGCGCGCCTCGACCCGCGAGGCGGAGCTCCCCGGCGAGACGCTGCGCATGGTGGCCCGGCGTGGCGCGACGGCGATCGTGCGCAACCGGCTCGGCCTTACCATGGCGGCTGCCGGGATCGACGGGTCCAACGTGGAGCCGGGACACGTGGTGCTGCTCCCGCTCGACCCCGACGCCTCCGCGCGCCGCCTCCGCGCCGGCATCGCCGAGCGCACCGGGGTCACCGTGGGCGTGCTCGTCAGCGACACGGCCGGCCGGGCGTGGCGCGAGGGGCAGACCGACATCGCCGTCGGCGCCGCCGGGATGGTGGTCGCCGAGTCGTTCGCGGGCCGCACCGACGAACACGGCAACGAGCTGGTCGTCACCGCGCCCGCCGTCGCCGACGAGCTCGCCGCTCTGGCCGAGCTGGCCACCGGCAAGCTCGGCGGCCGGCCGTTCACCGTGGTGCGCGGTCGCGCCGACCTCGTCCTTCCCCTGGAGGAGGACGGACCGGGCGCGCGCAGCCTGATCCGCGCCGAGGGCCAGGACTTCTTCGGGTACGGCGCCCGCGAGGCCGTGCTGCGCGCGCTCGCCGGTCGGGAGGCCGACCGTGCCCCGTTCGGGGCGCCGGCCAGCCCCGAGGAGCTGGTCGCGGCGGTCGCGGAGGCGACCGGCGGTCTCGGCGTACTCGACGACGGCGAGGTGGCCGTCAGCGGGGCGGACCCGACCGCCCTGGCCGCTCTCGCCTTCGCGTTCGGCTGGAGCGTGGAGACCTCCGGCGCGCGCGGCTCGGTTGCACGGCTGCGGCCTGTCACTACGTAGACTCTCCGCGACCTGAACCGACTGCACCCTGAGGTATCCGTGGCCAAGCCTGCCAGCAACGACCGTCGCGCGGTCGCCGACTCGATCCGCAAGCAGCAGCGCGGCGCCGAGCGCATGCGCGGCTTCGCCATCGTCGGCGTCTGCGTCTTCGTCGCCCTCCTCATCGTNGGGCTNGCCGCCTTCCAGCCGGTGAAGCAGTGGTGGGACGAGCGCAGGTTCGCCTCGGTCACGCTGGCCCAGATCGGCAAGCCGGCGTCGGTGTGTCGGAAGGTCACCACCGCCAAGGCCACCGGCAACCAGCAGCACGTTCCGACCGGCCAGACGGTCATCTACACCACCGCCCCGCCGGCGTTCGGGCCGCACTGGAACGAGCAGGGCATCGCCCCGGTCGCGATGAGCCGCAAGTTCTACAGCCGCACCGACCGGCCGGCGCTCGAGGCGTTGGTGCACAACCTGGAGCATGGCTACACGCTCCTGTGGTACGACAAGACGGTCTCGGCGGCGCAGCTCAGCGAGATCCGGGCGATCGCGGCCAAGTTCCCCGGCGACACGAACTTCCGCTACAAGTTCATCGCCGTGCCGTGGCTGCCAGCCGACCAGAAGGCGATCGGCAAGTCCTTCCCCAAGGGCACCCACATCGCCTTCACCCACTGGTCGCAGGGCGGCACCGGCATCACCGACACCTCCAAGCAGGTGGGCGTCTTCCAGTACTGCTCCGACGTCTCGGGTGCCGCACTGAAGACGTTCATGACCACGTACCCCTACACCGACAGCCCCGAGCCCGCCGCGATGTGACAGCAGCCGGCCTCAGGCGCGGGCACGTCCCGGATCCGGCAGCAGCGGCATCTCGACCCCGGGCTGACGGCCGAGGAGGACGGCGCGGGTGACGGCGTCCGCGCCGTACTTGTCCTTCACCGCGTCCAGCGCGCCGTCGAGGATGCTCGCGCGACGCAGCACGCCTTCGGGCCCCGGCCAGTCCAGGGGCAGCTCCAGTTGCTCGCCGGCCGCGTCGGCGAGCCCGGAGATGCTGATGCCGATCAGCGTGCAGCCCTTCTCCTCCACCAGCGGCAGCGCCGCCCGCAACAGTGTGCGCCCCGTGGCCACCCACGCGTCGGTGGCGCCGGTCGTGCCGATGGTCGCCGAGCGCGTGGCGCGGGTGAAGTCCGCGAAGCGCAGGCGCAGGGTGAGCGTGCGGCCGATGCGCTCCCCGGCCCGAAGCCGCCGGGTGACCCGGTCGACGAGCGCCACCAGGTGGGCGTCGAGCTCCTCGGGGCTGCTCCGGCGCCGGCCGAGTGCCCGCTGGGCACCGACCGAGCGGCGTCGGCGGCCGACCTCGACGGGTCGCGGGTCGCGCAGGTGCGCCAGCGCCCACAGGTGACGGCCCGACGCCTTGCCGACCAGGCCCTGGAGAACCTCCTGCTCCAGCCGGGCCAGATCACCGACGGTTCGGATGCCGTCGGCGCGCAGCTTGGCGCCGGTCACGGCACCGACGCCCCACAGCCGCTCGACCGGCAGCGGATGCAGGAACTCCTGCTCCCGCTCCGGCTCCACCAGCAGCAGCCCGTCGGGCTTGCTGACGGCACTGGCCACCTTGGCGAGGTACTTCGTGCGGGCCACCCCGACCGAGATCGGCAGGCCGACCTCGGCCCGCACCCGCAGGCGCAGGGCGGCCGCGATGTCGACCGGGTCCCCCACCAGGCGCCGCAGTCCGCCGACGTCGAGGAAGGCCTCGTCGATCGAGATGCCCTCCACCAGCGGCGTGGTGTCGCGGAAAACGTCGAACACCCGCCTGCTGGCCTCGACGTACGCCGAGAATCGTGGCGGCACCGTGATCAGGCCGGGGCACAGTCGTCGTGCCTCCCCGCCGGACATGGGGGTGCGTACGCCGTACGCCTTCGCCTCGTAGCTGGCAGCGAGCACCACCCCGGCGCCGACGGCGACCGGCCGCCCCCGCAGCGAGGGGTCGTCGCGCTGCTCGACGGAGGCGTAGAACGAGTCGAGGTCGGCGTGCAGGATCACCCTGCCATGATCGAACACATGTTCGATCACGGCAACCGGTCAGCAGGTCAGGTCAGGTCGTCCAGATGGGCCTCCTTGAGCCCCGCGACCACCTGCTTGACCTGCTGCGCCCGGGCCCGCGTCGTGATCAGGACGGCGTCGGGGGTGTCGACGACCACCACGTCCTCGAGTCCGACGATCGCGATGGTGCGGCCGCTGTTGGGCACGACCAGGCCGGTGCTGTCGATGGAGTGCACCAGCGACTTCTCCCCCAGCACCGTCGGCCCCTCGGAGTCCACGGTGAGAGCGGCGTCCAGCAGCGTGGCGAGGGAGTCGAAGTCACCGACGTCGTCCCAGCCGAACTCCGCCGGCACGACCGCGACCTTGCCCGCCGACGCGGCCGGCTCGGCGATCGCGTTGTCCACCGCGATCTTGGGCAGCTTGTTCCACAGGACCGGCAGCCGCTCGGGCTTGGCCGCGATCTCGCGCAGCGCCGCAGCGAAGTCCGGGTGCCACGTCGCGAGCAGGTCGAGCAGGACCGTGGGCCGGGCCACGAACATGCCGGCGTTCCAGCGGTAGCCCCCCTCGGCCAGATACCTCTCCGCCACGGCCTCGGACGGCTTCTCCACGAACGTGTCGACCAGGCCGACACCCGGATGGCCGTCGAGCTCGCCCGCCTGGTGCACATAGCCGTACGCCGAGGAGGCGAAGGTCGGGGTGATGCCCAGCGTCACGAGCCACCCGTCGCGGGCGACCTCGACAGCGGTGCGGACCGCCTCGGTGAACTTCTTGGCGCGGGTGATGACGTGGTCGGCCGCGAACGACCCCATGATCGCCTCGGGATCCTTCAGCTCCAACACGGCCGCGGCCAGCCCGATCGCGGCCATCGAGTCGCGCGGCGAGGGCTCGGCCAACACCTCGGCGGCCCCGATCAGCTCCGGGATCTGCTCCAGGACGGCCTCCTGGTGGGCGGCACCGGTGACGACGATGAAGCGGTCGTCGGCGAGCACGTGCAGCCGGTCGTAGGTCTCCTGCAGCAACGATCGCCCGCTCCCGGTGAGGTCGCGCAGGAACTTCGGCTTGCCTTGACGCGACAGCGGCCACAGGCGCGTGCCGGCGCCACCGGCCGGAATGACGGCCCAGAAGTTGTCGATGCTCAGTCGTCCAGCCATGGCGCGAAGCCTAGGCCACCCGCTTCACGGCACCCGGCAGGATGGTGCCCGTGACCACCTTCGCCGACGTCCTGGCCCGACAACTGCGCTCCAACCCCGGTCGACCGCTCGTGACCTACTACGACCAGGCCACCGGAGAGCGCGTCGAGCTGTCGGTGACGACGTACGCGAACTGGGTGGCCAAGGCCTCGGGGCTGCTGGTGGAGGAGCACGGCCTCGAGCGCGGCCAGCGACTGCTCATCGACCTGCCACCGCACTGGCTCTCGTTGGTGTTCCTCGGAGCCGCGTGGAACGCCGGCCTGGTCGTGACCGATGCGGAGGACGCCGACGCGGTCGTGTGCGGCCCGGGCTCGGTCGCGATCTGGGCCGAGACCGCCGCGTCTCGGCCGGTGCTGGCCTGCTCGCTGCTCCCGCTCGGCGTGCGCTTCAGCGAGCAGCTGCCCGCCGGCGTGCACGATGTCGGGCTGGAGGTGTGGGGACAGCCGGACGGATGGGCGCCGTGGGACCCGCCGACGCCCGAGGACCCGGCCACCGCGTGGGGCACGGAGGTGACCACCCAGGGCGAGCTGTGGGCGGCCGCCGCCGGAGCTTCCCTCTCCGGCGGCGACCGCCTCCTGTCGGAGGCGGACCCGGCTTCCCCACCGGGAACCGCCTCCTTCTGCGAGCCACTCGCGAACGGTGGCTCGCTCGTCCTGGTCGCCCACGCCGACCCCGAGCGGCTGGCGGCGATCGCCGCCGCCGAGCGCGTCACGGGATCCTTCCCCGGCGCCGCGGCCCAGGACTGAGCCTCTCCTCCCCCCTAGTCCGCCAGGTCGAACCGGCCGAACCCGCTACCGAGGAGCTGGGGCGTGCCGAGCATGCCGGCCGCCGTCGGGTCGATCTCGTACAGCGACCCGCTCGCGTCCCGCACGATCAGGCCGGAGTGTCCACTGTTGCGGACGTTGGAGACCCCGATCACCCAGTTGTACGCCGACAGGCTGCCGCCGACCGTGACCGGGTTGGTCAGCCCACCTGGGCCGTTGCCCGGGTAGAGCACCGTCTTCTTGGACTTCACGAACAGCGCATCCGGAGCACCGTCGGCTGTCCACAGCCCGACAGCGACCTGGCGGGTGGCCGAGATGGCGCTGTGCGAGACGTAGCCCGCCGCCAGCCCGGCCGTGCCCTGGCCGGGCCAGATCTGCATCGCGCCGCCGACCTGGCCCTGCAGGTCGGGCCAGCCGTCTCCGGTGATGTCGCCGGCGGCACTGAGCAGGGTGACAGCGCCGAACCCGGTGGCGAGCAGCGTGGGCGCGCCGAACCGGCCCTGGCCGTTGCCGAGGTACAGGTAGAGGTTGCCGTCGGTGTTGCGGGTGATGAGGTCGGAGTTGCCGTCGCGGTTCCAGTCGCCGGCGTTGAGCAGCTGGGTGGCGTTGGCCAGGTTGACCCCGGTGTCGATCGGCGCCCCGAGGCCCGTCGAGGTGACCGTCTGGTCGGCTGCCACCTGCAGGCTGGTGCCGCTGCGGCCGACCACGTCGAGCAGCCCCTGGCCCATCACGGGTGCCGAGCCGACGATGCGGCCCATCGCCTTCAGGCCCGCCACCGGCCCCAGCGGAGCGCCGAAACCGCCGGCGCCGTCTCCGGGCAGGACCCAGCCGTTGCCGCTGGCGTCGCGCACCATCAGGTCGTTGTGGCCGTCGCCGTTGACATCACCGGCACCGACGATCCCGTCGTACGACGACCACGGGTGGCCGGCGACAGCGGTGCCGGCACCGAACCGCCCGGTCCCCGTGCCCCGGTAGAGCACCAGGCCGCTCTTGGTGCGCACCAGCAGGTCCGAGCGGCCGTCGCCGCTCACGTCACCGGCGTAGATCAGCTGGGTGGCCCCCTTGAGGCTCACCTTGTGCTGCGCGGTGCGGGTGAACCGGCCGTCACCGCGGCCCAGGTAGATGCTGATCCTGCCCTTGTTGTGCCCGGGCGCGGTGATCTTGGCGACCAGGTCGTTGTGGCCGTCCCCGTTGAGGTCGCCGACCCCGGTGACCAGGCTGCGTCCGACGAACAGCGTCTTGTTCTTGCGCACCGCCGCGCCGAAATGACCGGCCCCGTCGCCGGGGCGCAGGCTCATCCGTCCCGACCGGCTGACCTTGACCAGGTCGGCACGGCCGTCGCCGGTCAGGTCAGCGGAGATGACGGCCTGGCTGGAGGTGCCGATGCCGGTCGAGACGGTCACCGGCTGAGCGAGTCCGACGGCCGAGCCGGCGCCGGTCGGGACGACGTACGCCTCCTTCGTGGTCGCGTCACGCACGATCAGGTCGGGGTCGGGCGAGCCGACGAGGTTGGACTCCAGGGTGCGCCCGGACCAGCCCACCTGCAGCGAGGCGGCGACCCTGCGGATCTGGGGGATCTTGCGGTAGAGGTACTTGCCCGGGCAGGCCGTCGACTTCGTGTCGCGGTGGCCCATGATCGAGGAGGAGAACGTGCGCGGGCCGATCGTCACGTTCGTGGCGGCCGCGGAGATCCCGTGCAGCGACAGCTTCCAGGCGAAGACGGCCGCTTCGGCCTGCAGCAGCGCGGCCGTGGGCTTGCCGGTCTCGAAGTTGCCGATCGCGGAGACCCCGAAGCCGTAGTCGTTGTAGTTCTCGGTGTGGGCACCGACGACCGGACGGTCCACGCCGCCGTAGCGGCCCTCCCAGATCCGGCCGAACCGGTCGATGAGGAAGTTGTAGCCGATGTCGGACCAGCCCCGGCTCTTGACGTGGTAGGCGTAGATGCTGCGGATGATCGCCGGCACCTCGGCNGCGGTGTANTCGTTCGCGTTGACCGTGTGGTGCACGAAGCCGCCGTGCACCTCGGCGTAGTGCAGCGAGGACTTCTGCCGGATCGACTCGTCGGCGCCCCACTGCGCCCGGCTGTAGATCTGAGGCTTGGGGGTGTACGCCGCGGCGGCGAGCACCGCCTGGTCGAGCCCGGCCGACGCCCCGGAGGTCGAGGCCCCGGAGGTCGAGCTCGTCGAGGCCCCGGAGGTCGAGCCCCCGGTGGTCGAGCTTGTCGAGACCCCCGAGGTCGAGCCCCCGGAGGTCGAGCTTGTCGAGACCCCCGCAGCGTCCGACGTACCCCCACTGAGCCGGTCGGTGTCGAGCGCGGGCCGCTCGGCGGCGGTCGGGGCTTCGCCGGGGTTGATCACGGCGAGCTTCAGATCCGGCGGTACGTGCGCGCCGGTGACGGTCATCCGCACCTGGACCTGGTCGACGTGGCCGATGAGCGCCTCCATCGTGCCGGGGCGCGAGGCCTTGCCCTCGCCGCTGTCCCCGTCGGGCCCGTCGACGTCGTAGTCCGCGCGCTGCCAGCCGCTCCAGACGCCACCCTTGGCGGTACGCAGCTGCACCCGCACCTGGCTCGGCCTGAGGTTGTCGCCGTGCTCCCACGTGACCCCGACGGTCCCGAAGCCGGTGACCGGCTGGGGCTTGCTCACCACGACGGTGCGCTTGGCGCCGGTGGCGAGCCGGGCGTTGGAGGTGGGAGCGCCGGTGGCGGCGCCGATGGCGCGACGGCCGACGGCAGGCCCGGCTGGCGCGGTGAGCTGGACCTCGTCCACGGTCGGGTCGACCGGCGCGGTCGCGACCTCCGAGGGCGTCAGCGCTGCCTTCACGTACGCCGCCAGAGCTCCGCTCGGCGTGGGCGAGACGCCCTGGGAGGACGCGACACCGGACGGCGTCTCGCGGACGACGTCCAGGGTCACGACGCTCGCGGCCGGAACGAGGGCAGCGACGACGACGCCCATCACCAGCAACTGCTGGCAGGCGGCGACGAAGCGGGTCTTTCGGAGGTGCATGGAGGGCTCCAGGTGTGCGGGGAAGAGTCACACGAGGGCACAACTTTCACAGCCGTCACAGACCCTGGGAAGGGTTTTCGAGTAACTACAAACCTGTAATTTCTACCCGACACGCTGGCCGATCCCAGATTAAGGTAAAATTACACGGGTGTGATTCTCCGGCCCGCCCGATGGGGCGGTCCCGCCGCTCGCCAAAGTGTCACGGTGACACCTTGCGGCGTACGTGATAGATCCGCCCTGTCACCCATGCCCGCAACTGTCACCGTGACAGTTTGGAAGTGTCACCGTTCGCGCGCCGCGACGGCGGGCACGGCACTCCCCCGGCGTACGACGAAGGCCCCACCCGCAGCGATGCGGATGGGGCCTGCGTGGGCCGAGAGCAGACGTCCGATCAGACGTCGGCGCCCAACTGGGCGTCGTTGAGGCCGAGCTCATCGCCGTCGTCGTCGTCCTCGTAGTGCAGGAAGCGGATGCCCTCCATGGCCTCTCCGTCGAAGACGAGGCGCCCGCGCTCGAGCGCGATGACNCNGNTGCACATCTTCTGCACCGAGGCGGCCGCGTGGCTGACGTAGACGATGGTCCNNCCGCTGTCGCGGATCTCCTCCATCTTCGCCATGCACTTCTTCTTGAAGGGCTTGTCCCCCACCGCCAGGATCTCGTCGGCGAGGAAGATGTCGCAGTCGACGTGGACCGCGATCGCGAAGCCGAGCCTCGAGCTCATCCCCGAGGAGTAGGTGCCGACCGGCTGCTCGATGAACTGGCCGATGTCGGCGAAGTCGACGATCTCGTCGAGGACCGCCTTGGTCTCCTTCTCGGTCAGACCGTAGATGGCTGCGTTGAGGTAGATGTTCTCCAGCCCCGACAGCTGGGTCTGGAAGCCCGCGCCGGTCGCGATGAGACCCGCGATCCGGCCGCGGGTGAGCAACGATCCCTTGGTCGGCTTCATCACCCCGCTGACGAGCTTGAGCAGCGTGCTCTTGCCCGACCCGTTGAGGCCCATCAACCCGACGGACTCACCCTCGTTGATGGTGAAGGAGACGTCGTCGATGGCATTGAACCGGTCGACGGTCTGCTCGCCGCGCATCTTGGCGACGGTCATCTTCTTGAAGGTCTTGTGCCGGCGCAGCACGAAGTCCTTCGTGACGTTCTCGGCGACGATCACTGGTGTCATCAGAACTGCTCCGGGATGCGGGTCTCGAACTTGGTGAAGAAGATCTGGGCGAGGATGAGCACGACCACGGACGCCCCCAGCGCGATGAAGCCCTCCCGGTAGAGGTGGGCCGGGAACTCGGTGACCAGGACGTGGTGCGGATGCTTGGTCGACATCGCCCAGAACGCACGCTGGAAGAGCAGGCAGGCGATCGCGATCGGGTTGCCGGTGACCAGCCACTCGAGACCGCCGGAGGCATGCACGAGCTGGTCGTAGCCATAGATCATCGTGCAACCGAAGCGGACGAAGTGGTTCATGATGCCCACGAGGCTGCCGAAGTCGCGCCAGAACACGTTGGCGACGCTGAAGACCAGCGAGAGCGCCGTGCCGAGGACCATGAGGATCGAGACGGACAGTACGCCGCCGATCAGGGTCCCCATGTCGGGAGTCCAGCCGGTGAGGATGCACACCACCAGCAGGATCGCCATCTGCGGGAGAACGTGCCACAGCGAGACCAGCATCGCCGCCACCGGGAACATCTCCTTGGGCAGCGGCATCTTCTGCACCAGGGCCTTGTTGTGCGTGATCGAGGCGGTCCCCGCGCCGAACGTCTCGGTGAAGAAGTGGACGATGATCAGACCGCTGAACACGTGCACCGGGTAGTTGGCGATCGTGTCATGGGCGTGCATGACGATGCCCATGATGTACCAGTAGATGAAGAACTGGGTCAG
>Ga0058694_1000167_pt1 | contig 40703 bp, 38 predicted proteins | sample AgamicOrSfrz_FD_55041 | JGI IMG/M metagenome (GOLD analysis project Ga0058694, IMG submission 55041) | Agave microbial communities from Guanajuato, Mexico - Or.Sf.rz | ecosystem: Host-associated > Plants > Phyllosphere > Phylloplane/Leaf | place: Guanajuato, Mexico | collected 2012-05-30 | reverse complement strand
CCCCACGACGTCGGAGGTCGAGCCCGTCGAGACCCCACCCCACCCTCCGGAGGTCGAGCCCGTCGAGACCCGGGACTTGGACTGCCGTGCCAGCGTGCCGGATCTAGCATGGCTGCGTGCCCGGTGACCCTGCTCTCGCGCCGCGTGTACCGGTGGGCTCGGTGGCGTCCCGGCTCATCATCGTGCGTGGGAACAGCGGCTCGGGGAAGTCGGCGCTCGCGGCGTACCTTCGCTCTCGTCGCCCGGCTGGCTCGCTGGCGATCGTCGGCCAGGACACCGTCCGGCGCACGATCCTGGGCACGGGCGACGACGTGGGAACCACGGCGATCGGATTGCTCGATCTGACGGCACGCTACGCCCTCAGCAACGGCTTCGACGTGGTCGTAGAGGGCATCCTCGACGCGCGCCGCTACGCCGACATGCTGCGCGCCCTTCGTCGCGACCACGCCGGTGCGACGCACTGCTACCTCTATCAGCTCACCTTCGCCGAGACCGTCCGCCGCCACGGCACGAAGGACGAGCGCGGCTTCGGGGAGGACGAGATGCGCGTGTGGTGGCACGGCTTCCAGCCGATCGAGGGTCTGGACGAGGCGATCATCGGTGCGGACGACACGCTCGAGTCCACAGCGGCCCGCGTCCACGCTGACTGCTGGGGGACGCCCACCGGCTGAGTCGTCGTCGACCCGCCGAACGACTGCCGAGCGAGCCGGCGCTCAGCGCGGGGCCGGCAGCACGCAGAACTCGTTGCCGGACGGGTCGAGGAAGCAGCGCCACGGCAGGTCTCCCCAGTCGGTGTGCAGTTCGCGGCCACCACGCTCGATGATCCCGGCGATGATCTCGCCAGCATCGTCACCGGGCTCGAGCCGCACATCGAGATGGGTCCGGTTCTTGCCCGCCGGCTTGGGAGCGGTCTCCGGCACCAGCTCGAGCAGCGGGCCCCTGCCGGACCGGTGACGCAGCCGGCACGCCTCCTCCGGCGCCCATCCGCGCAGCCACGCCCAGTAGGAGGTGTCGCGAGCCGGGTCGGCCGACTCCAGCCGGAGCGCTTCCAGGACACCCCCGTGTACGTCGAGGTGCAGCCTTTCCGGCCCATGCGGTTCCGCGACGGGCTGGAAGCAGAGGTCGAGCACCGGGCCGCCGGCGACGGTGAGCCGGGTCTCGTAGCCGTCGGCGCCGTCGGTGAGCGTCTCGGTGCCGAGCCGCGCCTCCCAGTCACGGCCAAGGGCGCGCGGGTCGGCGGCATCGAAGACGACGTTCTCCAGGAACATGCCTCGACCCTAGTGACGCCGCCGCGCCCGATCAGGCGGCTCGCGGGCGCTCAGCGCGCGCCCGGACCGTCCGGGTGGGTCAGGTCGTAGGCACGGGCGAGCTTTCGCGGCACCACCATCCGCCACGCGTCGACGACCAGCTCGCGCGCCTCGGCCGGCTCNAGCGCGGACAGTGTGGCGTGCACCCAGTTGAACCGCAGATCCGCNTGATCCGGCAGCGCGAACCTCACCGGGTCGCTTCCCACCAGCGCGGCCCGCTCCTCCTTCGGGAATGCGAAGCCCATGACCTGNTCGTCGCGGGAGAACGCGACGTACACGATCTGCCCGACGCGGAACTTCAGCCGNCCGCGGACNTGGACCGGATAGGAGCGTTCCAGCTCGCTGCCGAGCGGGAGCACGTCATCGATCGTGGCCATGAGTGGCGCTCAGAGGGCGGAGCTGGCCGCGCGAAGCGCGTCCAGCGCCGCGAGGGCGTACGGCGCGAAACCCTCGGCGTCCCCTTCCGGCGCCTCGACCCAGGCGGCGTACCCCTGCTTGAACGCCAGCACGCCCATCTCGGCCGCCAGGTGCGCGACCGGCTCGGGGACGCCGCGCGCGATCAGCGCGTCGGTCATCGCGACCGAGAGACCGATCCGCTTGAGCGCCTCGCGCTCCTGCAACTCGCTGCTGGAGGCGATCGCGGCCTTCAACAGCGGGCCGATCTGGCGGTTCATCGGCCCGAATGCCTGTCCGGCACGCTCGAGGCCGGCCGCCACCGCACCGAGCGGCGTCGCGCCGTCGGGCGCTGCGGCGATCCCTGCCGTGAGCAGCTCGCTGAGCAACGACTGTCCCGCGGAGAGGAGCTCGCGCTTGTCGGGGAAGTGGCGGAAGAAGGTGCTCTTGGTGACGCCGGCGCGGGCGGCGATCTCGGCGACGGTGGTGGCGTCGTACCCCTGCTCGGCGAAGAGCTCCACCGCNGCGACGGTGAGCCGCTCGCGTGCTCCCGGTTCCCAACGTGCCATGTCGCGATCCTAGGCGATGGGACTCTTGTCCCGTCACCTGCTACGGTGATGGGACAACTGTCCCATCACTCAGGAGCTGCACCATGAAGGTCTTTCTCACCGGCGCCACCGGCAACATCGGCTCGGCGGTCGTCGCCGACCTCCTCGCACACGGCCACACCGTCGCAGGGCTCGTCCGCTCCGATGCCTCGGCAGCGAAGCTGGCGGCGGTCGGCGCCTCCCCGGTACGCGGGGAGCTGACGGACCTCGACATCGTGGGCACCGCGGCCGCGGAGGCCGACGGCGTCATCCACCTCGCGTTCAGCAACGACTTCAGCAGCCCGCAAGCCCTGGCCGACGGCGTCGCCGAGGAGTCCGCCGCCATCACGGCGATCGGCGAGGCACTGATCGGCAGCGAGAAGCCGTTCGTGGTCTGCTCCGGCACACCGCCGATCCCGGGGCGTGCCTCGGTCGAGAATGACCCGCTGCCCACCGACGGGCCGGTCGGCGGGCGCGCCCTGACGGTCAACCGAACGTTGGCACTGGCGTCACAGGGCGTCCGCGCTTGCGCGGTGCGGCTTCCGCGCACCGTCCATCAGAACGGCGAGGGCGGCTTCGCCGGGTTGCTGACCCGGATGGCGCGGGAGTCCGGCGTCTCGGGCTACCCGGGCGACGGCAGCCAGCGCTGGCCCGCGGTCCACTCAGCCGATGCGGCCGCCCTCTTCCGGCTGGCGCTCGAGACGGCCCCGGCCGGCACCTCATGGCACGCTGTGGCCGACGAGGGCGACCGGGTGATCGACATCGCCACCGTGATCGGACGTCGCCTCGGCGTGCCCGTGCGTTCGGTGCCGACCGAGACCTATGGCCCACTCGGTGCGATCTTCGCGATGGACCAGCCCGCCTCGAGCGACCACACCCGGCACGCGCTCGGCTGGACGCCCAGCCATCCGTCACTGCTGGCGGACCTGGAGCTCATCCGCCCCTGACGGGCGCCTCCCAGGCGAGGACCCTGGTGCTGCGCTTGGCTATCCGACGCCGATCCGCTGGTGCTCGACCTCGATCAGACCGGCGATCGGTTCCTGGCTGCGACCGTAGAGTTGTCACCGCCAGAGGAGCGCGCAAGCTCGCCACCGCAAGCGCCGCCGTGGGCCAGGCCACCCCCCGCTGGCCGGACGAACTTGAGTCGCGGTCCTTGGCGATCCAACGAAGTCAGAGGCCGCCTAGATTTTTTTTCGCGAGTGGTCACTTTTCGGTGGCGAGTGGCGTCGGTGGATCAGGTCGGCACCTCGCCGGCTCGGGGCCACAGCCCCACTGCGACTAGGAGATCACCCATGAACGCGCGTATCCCCAACCCCGCCCAGTCCCTCCCGGGCGCCCTGCAGTCTCTGCTCGGCGTGGGCAAGGCGGTCCACGCCACCGGCCTCTCCCCTGCGCTCCTGGCCATGGTCGAGCTCCGTGCGAGCCAGATCAACGGCTGCAGCCTCTGCGTCGACATGCACGCCCAAGACTTGGTCAAGAACGGCGGCAGCGAGCAGCAGGCGCGCGGAGTCGCGGCATGGCGCGAGTCGCCGTACTTCGACGAGCGTGAGCGCGCGGCGCTCGCCCTGAGCGAGGCGGTCACCCGCCTCAGCGACCGCGAGGACGCGGTGCCGGACCGTATCTGGGACGCTGCCGCCGCCCACTTCAACGAGACCGAGTTGGCCGGTCTGGTCACGGCCATTGCCTTGGTCAACCTGTGGAACCGCATCAACACCGCGACGAGGCAGCCCGCGGGCTCCGCGTGGTGAGTTCACCGTGAATCCCATCGACACACCGGCCGCGCTCCCTGTGGAGTCGCGGCCGGTGCCGCAGGATCTGCACGCCCGACGGAAGAGAGGCACATGCAAGGGTCAGCGGTGGTCGAGGCGTTCGAGAACGAGCGGATGCGACTGCGCACCGTCGCTCACCGCATTCTCGGGTCGAGCAGCGAGGCCGAGGATGCCGTACAAGAGGCCTGGTTGCGTCTGGACCGGTACGACGGCGAGATCGACAAGCTCGCGGCCTGGCTCACTACCGTGGTGAGCCGGATCTGCCTCGACCAACTGCGAGCGCGCTCGCGCCGGCCCGAGGAGGAGTACGACGACAACGAGTTGACCACCGGACGCGGCGACGCGAACGCGGTCGCGATCGATCCGGCCGACACTGTCGAGCACCTCGATGCCGTCGAACGTGCCTTGGTCGTGATGGTCGACGTCCTCAACCCGGTGGAACGCGTGATCGTGGTGCTGCACGACGTGTTCGCCGTGCCGTTCGAGGAGATCGCCGCGGTCGTCGATCGACCGGTTGCTCACGTGCGCAAGACCGCCACCCGCGCACGCCAGAAGCTGCTCCACAATCCGCACGAGTCGGTTGCGCCGGTGTCTCGTGCCGACCACGTGGTGCGCGCCTTTCTCGACGCGGCACGCGGCGGCGACCTCGCCACCCTCGTGCGCGCCCTGCACCCCGAGGTCACGCTGAGGTCCGACGGTGGTGCTCTGCACGGCTACGCGGTGCGGGTGTTCGGTGCGACCGCCGTCGCCGCCGGCGCGATGCGGTTCGCCCCGCTCGCCGCCGAGGGACGGCTCGGCACCGCCAACGGAGTGCTCGCGGCGGTCACCACCAGCGACGGTGTGGTCGACCGAATCATGTGCTTCACGGTGGTGGACGACGTCATCCTCGACATCACGATGCTCACGCACCCTGAGCGGATTGCTCGAGTGTCGCTCCACACTGAGTGAGCTCCTCAGCCTGTTGTCGCAACCAACCATGGGTCGCCTAGGGGTCGTGTCGGTGTAGCGGGCGGCGAGGACCGCGTCGGGTGCAGCCATCGTTGTTTCCATCCCCGACGAGGCGATCCAAAGCGCCGGTTACATCGGCGTCCTGCCGGGCTGTTGAGATTCACGACGAATCGACGAAGACAATTGCGCGGCGACCGCATCTTCGACCGGTCCGACGACAGATCACGATCCTCGGCTGCACGGCCGGGCGGACCGCTGCGGTTCTTGGACCATCGGTCAGGCCGCGTCGCGACAGGTTGACGTACGCATCAGGTCAAGGCTGCCGTAGGCAATGTCCGCGCTCGTCACGTCTCGGCAACAGCTGGTTGTCGAGATGCAGCGCAGATTGGCGAGCTCCACACGGGCTACTTGGACGAAACCGGACTCCGGGACGGCGCTCGTCAAAGCGCGCGCTCAGCGGCAGATGAGTGCGGTTTACACTCACCGAGCCCGCTCTGCCTCTCGGAGGGGAATCGGCTTGGCCAGGCGACCCAGGCATGCACGATGCGGTCCAGGGTGCGCTTGCCCCACCGGCTCATTGTCGGGTTGGAGTCGAGGTAGTACCAGACGAGCCCCATCGCCTGCTGGAATGCCCAAGCCATCCCGCGCCGCCACTGGACGTCGCTGCAGCCGAGCTCGCGGCGGAGGATGCCGCGCTGAGTCTCGTCGAGGAGGTGCCAGGCCGCCACAAGGTCGAGCGCCGGGTCCGCCGGGCCGAAGCCGCCGCCGTCCAGGACGCCGACCAGACGGCCGTCTTCGACGAGGACGTTGGGAGGGATGAGGTCGCGGTGGCACATCGCGTCCTCGTCCACCTCGGGCAGCGTCCGGAGCTCGGCCCAGATCCGCCGCAGAAGGAGTACGTCGAGCAGATCTTCGCTTTGCCCGAAGCATGTCTCGAGCCAATCGTCGTGGTCCGGGAGGTGCCCGCCGCGGCCGACGCCATCGAAGCGTCGACCTCGGGTGTCCTCGGCGCGCATCCCGGCGATGAGTTCGGCCAGATCATGGGCGAACGCGGGCGACCCTTCGGGGTCCTCGACCGTCGCGTCGTGGCCAGAGAGCCAGGTGTGAACGCTCCACGGCAGCGGATACCCCACGCCCGGCTCCCCGATAGCCACCGGCTGCGGGGTGGGCACGGTGGCGGCACCGGCCAGTTCACGCGCGGCCGCGGCCTCGGCCGTAAGCGACGCGCGGACTTCCGCTGGGTTGTGACCGACCAGCGGAAAGCGGGCGGCCAAGCCGTCGCCGATCCGGAAGATTACGTTCACGGTCCCGGGCGTATGCAACTCGGTGACCGGCAGTCCGCGCCACTGGGGAAACTGCACATCGACAAGCCGCCGGACGGTCTGCGCGTCAACGTGGAGCTGGCCGGAGTGCATCGTCATGCCGCCATCCTTCCGGTGGCGGGCGCAGGTGTCCCCCGATTTCGCGCGGCCCGGTCATTGCCAACCGGGCCGCCAGCGTCGTCGTACATCCGCACATCGGCTGAGAGCACGCTCGGTTGACGTAACGAACAGGTCAAACTTGTCGTAGGCAAAGTCAAGTAGATATCGGCGGACGCGACGTCGTTGCCGTGTCAGGAGTCCGCCGCTGGTGCGCTCAGCCATTCCCGTGCGTGGTCAGACGTACGACGCAACTGAGGATCGTTCTGCACGATCGCGCGCTGCCGTTCGGCGGGCAGGCCGAGTTCGTTCAAGAGGTTGAGGATCACAACCGCCGTCGTGACGTTGACGACCGCGATCAGCTCGTCTACGGACTGAGGGGTGCGACCTTGGTGCGCCAAGTCATTTCGCGCCCTCGTCGTCACTCTCGCCCACTTGTCCACGTCAGGCACGAGCCGAGTGATCGCCTCGGCATCGGGACGAGCGGCGAGGGCGTACAGGCGGTCTCGCAACGTTGGGTCGTTCCGAAGCGCTGATTTGATCCGCTCCTGGTGTTCCGCCGGCACCTGGCCCAGTATCGCCTGACGGATCGCGATGAACTCTTGGGCGGGGATTGGGGGCACGTCAATCTGGAGCCCTCGGTGCAACACCTCAGCTGCGCCTACTGCGGAGAGGAGGTTGTTCTCGATGTACTGAGCCGGGGCATACCGGAGCCCAAGAATTATGTTCGAGGCGGCCTGCAGACGTTCGTGCACCTGGCTCCAACGGGGAATGATCTCCTCGAATGGAATGTCCTCGCAGGTAAAGAAGACGCGGTGCGGCTCCACTGCCTTCCCGTCGTGATCCCCTACCTGAGCAGGCTGGTAGATCACGTCTACATCGCGGCCCTCGACGGGACGCCCACCGGCAGTCGCCGAGTCCGGCGAATGCAGTCTCAGGCGAAGCCAGATGGCGCCAGCAGCGCGATGCACTGCAAGCGAGATGAGGTCTTGGATGAGCTGGGTGAACCCCATCGCGTCTCGCAGCGAGCAAGGCTCGCGCGGCTTGATTCGCACGAACGCTGTGTCACATACTCGGCCCACCGTCGCCCCGCGGCGCTGATCAAAGTAGGGAAGCGTGTGACGGTGAGCGAGCATGAACTCGGCTCCACCAACTTCCACGAAGGGTTCGTCGACAGGGGTGACCGTGATGGTCCCGCTGCCGTCCGGACGACCCTCTCGGACACCCAACGTTCCCTCGAGAACCGAGGACGCCGCCCATTGACCAAGGTCCTCGACTGACACCTCGCACCGAGAGAAGACTGCCGCGTTCTCGCTGCCAACGTGAGTGCCAATGAGCGCAGATGTCGCGACGACCGTCTGCTTATCGGGACTGTGGACCCGTGCCCCAAACGTCCGTGTTGAACCGGTCGGCACACAGCCCACGAGGGTGATCTCCTTGTGCTCGGCAACGCCCCAGATGGCGTCCCAGGATCGGCTCCCCTGATCGATGGCTACGCCACCCCCAGCCAGGGTGCTCATAATGCGATCCTCGAACGCCCCGATCAGGATGAGCTTCAATCCGTCTTCGGCTGTGTATCGGAGGGTGCCAGGAACTCGATGCTCGGGCTCGTCTGGGAGCCACCACTCTCCCGCCCACTCGCCCTCGTCACGAAGGTTCAGAGGGTCACGAGACATGCGCGCCGTCCTTCGTCGCCATCGAGAGCGCGTTCGCGTGATCTCCCGCCGTCATCCAACGTTGAGTTCGAGACCCCGTCGTGTGCCTGCCCGCTTCCATCGCCGCGGCGCTGCCGGCGGACATACCTCCGGACACTCTGTCGCTGACGGTCATGAGGTAGAGGCAGACTGCAGCACCGCCCTGCCGAGACGCATGCGACTAGGGGGCGCCGCGCACCAGCACCACCGATCGGCGCCTTCATCTCAGCCAGCCCACCTGCTATTCGGCTTTCCGTTGAGAACAGTGGCGATGTACTGCCCGCGGGAAGTCCGGGTGAACTCCTCCCACACCGACGGTGGGCAGGCCGAGTAGGCCCACTCCACGCCATCGGGGAAGCGAACCAGGATGGTCTCGGTGTCCGGCAAATAGGCCTCGGCGACGACACGGCTTGAGCCGGTGACGGGTTGCCAGTCGATCATTCATGCTCCTCGGCGTGGTAGGTGCCGCGCCATGCCTTGACCGCGGCGGTGACATCGGGAACGGTGCTCTGCTGCCTCCACGAGTCCAGTGATGGATCGTGGGCGTTCGGGAACGGGTTCGGTGGATCTAGGAGTGTGCGGGCAGGCAGCGCGAGAGCCTCGCCGGTGACGACGGCTTCACCTGTGCGTAGTGACGGCAACACGGCGGCCAAGCCTGCGACGCTGTCTGGTAGGGCGGCCCGGATCTTGGCCTGGTCGGCTGCGTTGCTCAGCCGCAGGGCGATCATGGTGCCAGACTGCGCGAGGGCCGTGTCTGGGAGCTCTGAGGGGCGCTGAGTGACCAGCATGAGGCCGACGCCGTACTTTCGGCCCTCGCGTGCGATGCGATTGGTTGCTGTGCGCGCCATCACGGCGGCGGACGTGCCGAGGTAGCGGTGGGCTTCCTCCAACACGATCAGGACCGGTCGTGGGCGTCCGATTCCTACACCGTCGGCTGGGGTGCGCACGGCTGCTTCGAAGATCAGGTTGAGGATCACGCCGATCGCTACATCGCTCGCTTGTTGCGGCACGCCACTGAAGTCGAGGATGGAGACTGGCTGATCACGGCCGAGCCAGTTGGCCAACTCATCGACCAGCGGGTCGGCTCCGTCCGGGTCGCCCTCTGGTTGCTGGAGGAAGGCCAGGCGAGGATCCAGCAGGCCGAGGCGAAGTAGTTCCGGGATCGTGCCATGGGTTCCGTGGTACGGGCCTTTGAACGGCGCCGCGCCCCCCGGCCCGTAGTGTGCGAACCGAGTCGGCGCGAGGGTGGCGGGATCGCCCTGCTCCTCGATTTCTGCGGTGCTCTGATCCCTCGCGACTCGAAGAGTCTCGTTGTTCTCGGCGTCGAGTTGGTGCCAGACCGTCTTAAGGTCAAAGGGAATTGGTGTGTCTGCGGTGACCGCGGCTGGATCCAGGCTGAGCCAACTTGCGGCGGAGGCGAAAGCGCGGCGTTGTTCGGTGACAAGTTCGGTGAAACGGCTCTGTGTCGTGCCTCCGCCTGACGATCCGGCGAGGGCAGCGAGGATGTCGGATGCGGCGAGTGCCCAGTAGGGGACCCGGATACCGTGGTCCCCGCTTCCAAGGACTGATCTGACGGAAGCATGGTTGCCGAGCGCTGCGGAGTACTCGCCATGGGGGTCGATGACGACGACGTTTGCTGCGTTCCAGCCACCTCGGGCGAATCCCTGCAGCATGGAGGCCACGCAGCTGGTCTTCCCCGCCCCCGTCGATCCGACCACGGCAGCGTGGCGGGTGACAAACGGACTGGCTGCTACGCAGACCGGTACCTCCTCGGCGGCGGCCAGCCGCCCGAGGCGGATCAAGCCCTCGTCCGCTGGCGGGAACACCGCTCGCAGGTCGTCGGGTGTCGAGAAGTGGACTGGGTCGTCGAGGCCAGGGTAGGTGCCCACGCCGCGATGAAACCGGCCCGTTCCCCGGTCGATCTCGCCGAGCAACTCGACCTGCAACCAGCGCTCGCCGACTTGAATCGCTTCCACTGGGGTTGCGGTACCGCTCAGCTCGGCGATCCCGAGGAGGCTCACCTGGCCAACGAGGTCGACGAGGCCCTGGGGGATCCGGATGATCGAACCGATCTGACCGACACGCTGCAGCTGGCCACGGAAGATCGGTGCCACGCCCGCGAGGTCTGGGTCGAGCGCCACCGTGACCTGCGCCCCGAGCACGTGCCTAACGCGACCGATGCACGTAGGTTCGCGTTCAGGCACCCGGTGTCACCGCCTTCGCCAACAACTCGCTCAGTCGGGCCTCAAGCTCAGCTTGTGGCGGCGAGCTGCGCGCCAGGAATTGGGCTAGGTAGAAGAAGTCGCCAAGCAGGAATGCATCGTCGGCCCAAACGTGGGCCGGTGGGTCGTCCGGTGTTTCCCAGGCGCACTGGATGCCGCCCAGAATGGCCTCTTTGGGGCTCACCACCTGCACGTTGGGCGCGGTAGTAGCCAGCGCGACCAGATCTTCGGGCATCGTTGAATAGCAGAACGCAATGAACTCCGAACGTGGTCGCCGGCGGGCGGCCTCGAAGATCATCTCGTTCAGGTGCTGGTCACCGAAGGCGTACCCCGCGATCAATGTCAGGGTCTCGGGCTGCTCAATCGCCCGGCGCAGCCGGTCCTGAAGGACCACGAACGGCACGCGTCGGGATTCGTCGTACTTCGCATCCGATGGGTAGATCGCCGCCGGTTGGTCGTCCGGTACGGCTGAGCCCAGCCGAACGACCGACGGACGTGGATCGGTCTGCCAGGCCCAGTTCACCGAGCCGTGCAGCTTCCACACTCGGACCAGGAACGCGGGAAGCCAGTGGCGATCCTCGCCGACCGACGCTTCGACCAAGTCGCTGCGGAACTGTGCCTGCATCGTTCCGGCGAAGCCGTCGAAGTAGGGCACCCCAAGAGCCTCTAGCCCGGTCTCGATCAGCAAGTCGTAGTTGACCGTGAACAGTTCCAGCGGCTGGTGGTAGTCAGCACGGGCAGCCCACGACGCCAGCCGCAGCATGGGATCCATCGCGCTCGGGTCGATCACGAGTTTCTCGACGATACGCCGGCAGATCTCAACATCGAGGTCGCCGGCCCCTTTCGCGGTGAGGCCATCCACCTGGTCCGTGGTGCCGCTGAGCAGGGCTGAGATGCGTCTTAGGCGGCTCAAGACCTGCTCCAGGTTGCGTCCGTCCATCAGGCGTTCGAAGTTCGACAGGTCGTCGCCAGAAAGAGTCGTCCGCAGGTGCTCCTCAAGTTTGGCAACATCGGGAAGACCGCACGCCCTCGATGCCCCAGCACCGAGGAAGACGCAGACGTGTCGCGACCGCGAAGCCAGTTTCTCACTCAGCCCGTTGACGAAGCGGAGCACTCCATGCTCAGACACCCGCCGAGACTACGGCCTCGGCAGGTCGTCGTGTCTATGTTTGCCACTTTGCTTGGTGACTTGGGCGAGAGCGCCGTCGGACCCAATTGGAGACCGGCCCTTGCTCGGGTTCCTTGGCAAGTTTGCGGAGCCAAACTCCTCAGAGGGCTCGGAGCGCCGGGGTCTTGACCCGAAACAACTGGTTGTCCCGGGCTGAGGCGAAGCCGGCGATGCCCGCTATCTCGTCAGCGGAGAGGCCCCGTTCCGAAAGAGCCTCGGGAATGGTGCCGACGAGCGTCGGGTGCTCGGGCGGCAGTTCGTCGCTGACGGGTTCGCTGGTGCGCCAGCCCTTGGTGCTGAAGAGCTTGTACATGCGGGTGCGGCCTTCGGCAGTCATTAGCCCGGCACGATAGGAGCGCTCGACGAGAGCTGCCATGGAGACGCCCCACTGCCGCTTGAGGTCGGGCAGTTGCGCGGCGCGAAGGTTCCGAATCTGGGGCTTGATGACCTCGAGCGGCATCAGGAACTCCGCGGCGAAGGCGCTGGCCTGGTCCTCGACGTCCTCGACGATCTCGTTGGAGTGGAGCACGAGGTGGCCGAGTTCGTGGGCGAGCGTCAGTCGCTTACGGTCGGTGGGCATGTCGCCGTTGATGTAGATGATCGGATGGCCGTCGATCCACTGCGACATGCCGTCAACACGCGTGGTGCCGAAGGATTCCTCGACCACGAGGCAGCCTGCGGACTCGAGCCATCGAATCATCTGGCGTACGGGACCGATGGGCATGCCCCACTGCATGCGGACCATCCGGGCGGCCGCTTCTGGTGTGGTGTCGATCGGGTCGAAGGTCGGGATGCGGTATTCGGCGCGGATCTGGATCTCTTCAGACAGCAGGCTGGCGTGCATCCGGAACATGTTGAGGCGCGATTCAAGGCGCTTCCAGACCGTTGCCTGGGCCGTGGCGCGACGACGCATGTGTGCATCGACCGCCATCGCGCCACGTGCTCTGCCCGCGTGCCGGAAGAACCGCGTGGTGACGCCGAGCGCGGAAGCCAATGCCTCGAGCGTTGCGTCGTCAGGCTCGCGCAGACCGTTCTCGTACCGCGACAGCGCTGCCTGGGTGACGCCGGCCCTCTCGGCCAGGTCGCCCTGTGTCAGCCCGCTTGCCCGGCGAGCTGTCGTGAGCACCTCGCCGAGATCGTTCATGCGTCGTTCGTTCCTTCGTACTCTGCGGCGTCGTAACTGGGAACCTCGATGATCGGCGCCGTGGGACCGTCGGTGACCGGCGAGATTGGGGTGATCGTTCCACCTGCGGTGCCGCCAGCGGCGGGCAGGGTCGTCATCCAGATGACCTCTTCGAATGAACCATCGCGGAGCGAGAGAACCGGGTCACCCATCGTGCGCGCCAGCTCGTCCCACTCATATCCCGCCGACAGGTTGAGGGTGTGAATACCAAGGAGGCTGAACAGGTCGGGCTCCTGAGTGATGAAGTCCAAGGCACCAAGCGTCGGATAGGAGCGAATCGCTCCGGTCGGGCTGTGTCGCTTGAATCGGAGGCGGAAGTCCATGCCGACGTAGAGCTCTCGGAGTGGCCCAGAGTCAACGAAGCTGACGCTCTCGACGCCATCGAGCTCGGCAACGATGCGCGCCCAGATCCGATCGTGGATCCAGTTCGCGAGGCCCCGTCCGCTGTGGTCAGCCACGAAGTGCGGCATACCCAGGCGGTACTCCGCAAGGTCCGCCTTGGCACCTATGACGGCCGCGCCCAGCGCGGCGACGACCTTGTCGCCAAGGGCGTCGATCACCTCGTCGGACAGCGGATACCTTTCCATCCCCGAAAATATACCACCAAATATACCGGCATCTGGCAGACCTACGCCGGCGAGTTCGAACGACCCGACATGCGCCAACGCAGCGCGCGGACTATCGCTAGGACTCCGGCGAACACGCACAACCCAACGACCGAGGCCGCGGCGTGCCTGCCGGCAAGCGTGCCGGCAATGAAGGACCCCGACATCCGCGCGGCCGGCACCCGAACCTGCGGGAAGACGCCGTGGAACCAGTCCTCCTCGTCCCTGCCTTGGAGTAGGAACTCAATGAGCTTGTCGACGAGTTCACGATGACGAACGGCGTCGCAGCCGCTACCAGAAGCGCGCCGCCACTGATGGGCGCTTCCGATACGACAACGCCCACGATCAGTGGGACGAACAGCAGCGACATCGCAGTGAAGAATCTGGTCCGGGTCACGGCGGCGTCGACGAACTGAGCACTTTCGTGCTGCGACCTGCCAGATGCGGCACCGGGTTCCAGCTCCGACGCCGTCACCGTGAAGGCCCTCCTCCCGAGACGAAGGGCAGCTCGCTCGCGCGTGCCTCCCACTTCGCAAGGCTGACATCGAGATCCGACCGACGTCGCTGCAGGTCACACGTCGCGCGATCAACAGATGTCGAGGTCGGCCGTGGCTTTCGGTCTCTTCCCCGCAAACGCACCCTGGGCGCGCCGTCTCGGGCCAAGCCCATGACCGGCCAAAGAAGGATGGTGCCAAACAGGACGAAGAATCCGGTGACGTTCCGAACGAACCACCAGGCAAGAGGGATCGCGAGCAGGGACCAACCCAGCGCGACGAAGAAGATGGTGCTATACCCGTAGACCACCAGGCGTACACCGCTGTGCCGCTTCCCGTAGGCCCACTGCATGGCCTGGCGTCCGAGACCCCATCGGGCCCACCAGACGGAGAACGCAAGCCATGCGAACGCGACCGCGGCGAGCACCGCTCCGCCCGCGAGACGCACGAGGTTTCGGTGTAGGCCGTAGTCCACGCCTGAAGTGATGAGGAGGACCGCTGCCACGGGAGCGGCGGCGACCCTGATCAGAGCCACTCGCGGCGTGGGGCGAGAAATCGTCAAACGCTGGATCGCCTCGTCTGTGCGTGCGCGCTGGACCAGAAGCCCAACCTGCGCGATGAGCGCGTCGGAGCGGTCGATCAGTGCCGAAGCCAGGCCGCCCGCCGCGAGGGCGCTCACCAGGACGATCGTCTCCGAACCGGGTACCTGATGTTGCTTGATAATTGCCATGATCGAGCCGACTGCCACCAGGCAGACGCTCGACGCGAGGATGTACGTGCATCCGCGCAGGCTGTTGAGCCAGCGCTCGGTAGCGACGACGGTCCGGGGAGTGGCAGCCGGATCCAGGGCCGTGGCGGTTTGCGCGATCGCGAGTGCCACCTCGATGCCGAGGATGCTCAGGATGACCGTCAGCGGGTCGTTTGCGCCCAGTTGCACAAAGCCGTCCACGACATCGGTCAGGCTGTGCAGCATTCGCGTGCCTGATGGCGCGGGCGCGGGTCCAGCGGCGACGTTGTCGAGGGCGAAGGCCAGAAGGCCGTACAGGAGGACACCGACGGCGATCAGGGCGACGCTGCCGCGAGCTTCCTCGTCGGCGTCGCGATCGGCCTTGCTGTACGACTCGACCATCTCCGCGGACGGAGTCCGTGGCGACGGACCACCAGGAGGACCACAGGCCGGGTCGTTATCGCGCGCAGACCTTAGCGTGATTGCGCCAAGGCCAACAATGAGCAGGCTTGGGAGCAAGCGCGGGCGGTACCGCGAGGAGTTGGTCATCGACGCGCCTTCCGAGATGGCTGTTGCCTCGCATCTTGGCAGTGGGGTCCGACACTATTCAGATCGACCGACAGGTTGACCAGACGCTGTTCACCGACGCCGAGGATCCAGCCGTTGAGGATTTGCAGGTCGAGGCGCCGCAAGCCTGTGTGCGTGTCGGGCGCGAGGAGCAGCACGTCGACCAGGGCACCGGTACGCAGCGCGGTCTCGATGGTCCACGCCCTCCGCGAGGTGCCGCCGGCGCTGGGTTCGCGCCGGTAGCGAGCGAGGTAGTCATCGATCCACAGGATGCGGCGTCCGCCAGCGTGCTGGCTGAGCCACTCGTCGAGGGCCCACCATTTCCACCATGGCAGCGCAGGCCACCATTCCTCGGCCCACTCCTTGGCGCGGGGAGGACCTGTCTGGGCTGAGGTCAACTCCGGCCAGTGTCGTCCGGGCAGCGGATTCACGTCACGGCGCATCTGCTGCGTCCAGTCGGTGAGCCAGTAGCAGCTGACGAGGCCATGGCCTGCGAGTTTGTCGATCTCGCCGCACATTGCCGGGGATACCCAGAGCCCGTGGTCGGGGTCGCCGAGCGTGATGTCACCGCCCCACTCGGTCGGGCCACCGATGGGCACGATGACGCCATCGACATCGAAGACGATGGCGGTCTGCTCGGGCTCCTCGGCGCTCGTAGACCTCTCCTGTGCTCGTGTCGGATCGGCCGGGAGCGACGTTGGCCTGGAGTTCACCGATGCCGGGGAAGCGACTTGATCGACTCGAAGATGTCGGCCGCCGATGCGTCCTCCATACGTCCAGGCGGGGTCGCCAGGATCCGCACCGAACTGTTGGCCGCCCTGATCGCTCGGGCCAGAGTTGCGGGCTTGGGGAAGTTGAAGATCAGCCTTGCCCGGGGCTCCGGGTCGAAGCCGTTGGTGAAGTGGGTCTCGGTGCCTGAGGCCTCGGAGACGAATGGGAGTCTGCCGTCTGTCGTCAGGGCCTTGAGCCGTACGTCAGCAGGGAGGCCCTCGGCGTACATGGCCGACTGCCACTCCGCACCTGAGAGCGGCGTGCCCCGGGGCTTGGCCTCGATAACGCCGACGACGGCCTTGTCGACGTAGGGCAGATAGTCGACGCGGCCGTGGCCGGACTTCATCACGACCTCGCGGACCGCGATGCCGGGGCCGGCGAAGAGGTTCAGATCCTTCTTGTCCTGGACGACCCACCCGGCAGCCTCGAGCTGCTGGTCGATGAGCACACGCGCACGCTGCTCAGCCGCGAGGCGCCCGGGATCGTCGACAGGAGACATCGCCAGGTGAGGCTACCGACCGCATACGGGCAGCGTTGACGTTTCACAACGTCAAGCCGCGAGCGCTACCAGCTACGGCGCTCTCGGGTCTCGACACCCGACGGTCGCTGAGGGCGGGGCCGCGGCTCACCGTTGCGCTTCTCCGGCGCACGCCCCGGATCAGGTAGCGTCGGCTGTGGCCGCCTGGGCGGCGGAGGAGGGGGCGGATTGTTGGCCATCTGAGTCACCTCGTCATCAGGTCGAGTACCAATGCAGCGATCTCGATCAGGACCAGGACAGCGGACGCCGCACATGTCCCGCCAAGCCGCTCGACTGTCCGTCGGTTGTCGTCGTACTTCTTTCCGAGCCACAGCGCCAGATCTCGCTCGATCTTGTCCTTCGGAGCGCCGTAGTGATCAGTCCACATGACAATGTTGGCGGGATCTTGCGACACGTGGAACCTGCGAGGCAACAGGACGGCGACGGCCAACGCAGCCATGGCTCCGAAAGCTCCAACCGCCGTCCAGTCCAGCCGGACACTGCTGCCCCATCGCGAATGGACAGCCCACCGATGAACGCTGCGGTGAGTCCGCCTGCGCCCAGTAGCGCGACCGCGCGACCCCGGATCGCCTCAACCTCACCTGCGAGCTGATCGAAGCCGCGTCTCGCCTCGACGAGGGCCTCGGTGTAGGTCGGTTCAGGAATCTCCGCCATCGCCTGACCCCGACGCCTCCAGGTTGACGTAACCCGACTTTCCAATCAATTGGGGCCGTTTCCCAATCTTCGTTGAATCTCGACAACCTGTCGTCAGTGCGCCATGTCCACGAACCGGCTGTAGTGACCCTGGAAGGCCACCACGAGGTCGCGGGTCGGGCCGTTGCGGTGCTTGGCGACGATGATGTCGGCCTCGCCGGGGCGGGTCGACTCCTTCTCGTAGACGTCCTCGCGGTGCAGCAGGATGACCATGTCGGCGTCCTGCTCCAGCGAGCCGGACTCACGCAGGTCCGAGACCATCGGGCGCTTGTCCGAGCGCTGCTCGGAGCCACGGTTGAGCTGGGACAGCGCGATGATCGGGACCTCGAGCTCCTTGGCCAACAGCTTGATCTGCCGGGAGAACTCAGAGACCTCGAGCTGGCGGGACTCGACCTTCTTGCCCGAGGACATCAACTGCAGGTAGTCCAGCACGATCAGCTTCAGGTCGTGGCGCTGCTTGAGACGGCGCGCCTTGGAGCGGATCTCCATCATCGTCATGTTCGGGCTGTCGTCGATGAACATCGGCGCGGCCGAGACGGCCGGCATGTGCCGGGCCAGCTTGTTCCAGTCGTCGTCGGTCATGTTGCCGTTGCGGATGTGGTTGAGCGGCACCTTCGCCTCCGCGCTCAGCAGGCGCATGGTGATCTCGGAGCGGCTCATCTCCAGGCTGAAGAAGACGCTGGTGAGGTTGTTGTGGATCGAGGCGGCGCGGCAGAAGTCCAGGGCCAGCGTGGACTTACCCATCGCGGGGCGGGCCGCGACNATGATCATCTGGCCNGAGTGGAAGCCGTTNGTCAGGTCGTCGAGGTCGGCGAAGCCGGTGGGGACGCCGTACAGCCCCGCGTCGCGGTTGGAGATCGTCTCGATCTCGTCGAGGACGCCGTCCATGATGTCCGAGAGCGGGGCGTAGTCCTCGGTCGAGCGCTTCTCGGTCAGACGGAANACCTCGGCCTGCGCCTGGTCGACGATGTCGTCGACCTGNCCNTCGCCGGCGTAGCCGATCTGGACGATCTTCGTNCCNGCGTCGACCAGCCGGCGCAGCACCGCCTTCTCACGGACGATCTCCGCGTAGTACCCGGCGTTNGAGGCGATCGGCACGTTGGCCGCGAGCGTGTGCAGGTACGGCGCCCCGCCGACNCGCTCGAGCTGGCCCCGACGCTGCAGCTCGCCGGCCACCGTGATCATGTCGGCCGGCTCACCGCGACCGTAGAGGTCGATGATCGCGTCGAAGACGGTCTCGTGGCTCGGCCGGTAGAAGTCGACGCCGCGCACCGTCTCCGAGACGTCGGCGATCGCGTCCTTGGAGATGAGCATCGCGCCCAGCACCGACTGCTCCGCGGCCATGTCCTGCGGTGGCGTGCGGTCGTGGGCCGAGCGCGGCGCCTCGCCGGGCGCGTACGCCGCCGGACCGTCGCCCCACTCCTCGAAGGGCGGCTCCGGCAGACTGCGCGCGTCCGACTCGGTGACGCTCATCCGACCTCCCACGATGTTGATGCTGGCGACGCTAGCGGCGACATCCGACAGTCCCGGCGACAACCCGGGCCGCTCCCTCCGGAGCCGCGATCTGGTGACCCTACGTGTCCGTGAGCCCCGAAAGACAGCCCGTTATCCACAGGCCTTGGGGATAACTGGGGAATGCCCGTGGAGGGTCCGTGGATGGAGGTGCACAGCCTGGGGAGGCGGCTGTGTACGACACACCGACCCGCGCCCGTAACACCGCTCTGACCTGCGTAAACGCGATGTGGAAGATGTGGAACGCAAATTCCTCGGCTGTGACGTGGTTCATCTTCCCGTCACCTGTCGGTGGCCCGCTGGTTTGTCGACAAAGCGGTGGGCTAGACCACATTCCACAGCTTTTCCACCGTCGGTTCAAAAACCCTTCATGACGTGCGGAAACGCCGCTTCGATAGCCTTCGACGCGTGCCCGAGCACACCGGCCGCGCCGACCGCGAGATCTGGCGCCTCGCGGCCCCGGCGTTCCTCGCTCTGATCGCGGAGCCACTGTTCCTCCTCGCCGACTCGGCCATCGTCGGGCACCTGGGCACCCAGCAGCTCGCGGGGCTCGGCGTGGCCGGTGTCGTCCTCCAGAGCGTCACCGGGATGTGCATCTTCCTCGCCTACGGCACCACCGCAGCCGTCGCGCGCCGCATCGGCGCGGGCGACACCCGCGGCGCCCTCACCCAGGGCATCGACGGCCTGTGGCTCGCCCTGCTCATCGGGGCGCTGGTGACGGTGCCCTGCGTGCTCCTCGCCCGGCCGCTCGCGGCGATGGTCGGCGCTGACCGCACGGTCGCGGGTCAGGCGGCGACGTACCTGCGGATCGCAGCGCTCGGCATCACCCCGCTCCTGTTGATGATGGCGGCCACAGGCGTCTTGCGGGGCCTGCAGGACACCCGGACGCCGATGGTCGTGGCGATCCTCGGCAACGTGCTCAACGTGGTGCTCAACCTCGTGCTGGTCTACCCGGCCGGCCTCGGGCTGCGTGGCTCAGCACTCGGCTCGGTCACCGCCCAGCTGCTCGCGGCCGGGGCGCTGATCACGGTGGTGGTGCGCGGCGCCCCAGGCATCTCGCTGCGTCCCGATCTGGCGGGCATCCGGCAGGCGGCGCGTGCCGGGGCCGCACTCGTGATCCGCACCGTGACCTTGCGGGCCGCCCTGCTGGTCACGACGTACGCCGTCAGCCGGGTCGGCGTCGGGCGCGGACAGGCCAGCATGCTGGCCGCGCACCAGATCGCCTTCACACTCTGGACGTTCCTGGCCTTCGTCCTGGACGCGCTGGCCATCGCCGCCCAGGCCATCACCGGACGCGCCCTCGGCGCGGGCGACCGCGACGGCACCCGCGCCGCGACCGCTCGGATGGTGTGGTGGGGTGCGGTCATCGGGATCGTGACGGGCGTGGCCTTGGCGCTCGGCTCCCCGGTCGTCGGGGCCCTCTTCACCAGCGACCCCGACGTGCGCCACCGGCTCGTACCGGTGCTGCTGGTCGCAGCGCTCGGCCAGCCGGTCGCCGGCGTCGTCTTCGTGCTCGACGGCGTCCTGATCGGGGCCGGCGACGGCCGCTACCTCGCGCTCGGCGGCCTGCTGGTCCTCGCCGTCTACGCGCCCGCGGTGCTTGCCCTCTCCCTGGCCGTGCCCGGCGTGGGCCTGTTGGGGGTGTGGGCGTGCTTCGAGGTGCTCTTCATGGGGGCGCGGTTCGTCGTCCTCACCCGGCGGGCGCGCGGCGAGAAGTGGCTGGTCACCGGCGCCGGCTGAGGGCACAGTGGCACCCATGAGCGACCTCAAGGACCAGATGAAGGCGTGCCTGCAGCACCAGCGCGACGCCCTGCTGCAGAAGGTGGAAGGCCTACCTGAGCGCGAGCTGCGGCTGCCGCGCACGCCGACCGGCACCAACCTCCTGGGCATCGTCAAGCACTGCCTCAACGTCGAGCACGGCTACTTCGGCCCGACCTTCGGCCGCGTGCTCGACGACCCCGGACTGCTGCCGCTGTCGGCCTACGAGGACGATCCCCAGGCCGACTGGTACGCCACCGAGGACGAGTCGGCGGCCGATCTGGTGGCGCTCTACCGCCGGGTCTGGGCCTTCGCCGACGAGACGATCGACGCCGGCACCTTGGAGACGACCGGCCGGGTGCCGTGGTGGGGCGAGCACGGCGAGGTGACGCTCGGCCAGATCATCGTCCACGTCATCAACGACCTGGCCCGCCATGCCGGGCACGCGGACATCCTGCGCGAGGGCATCGACGGCGCCACCGGCTTCTGGGGCACGGGGGACAACCTGCCGGACGGCTACGACTTCCCGGCGTACGTCGAGAAGCTCACCGCGATCGCCCAGCGGTTCTGAGCGACGCCGCCCTCCAGCGAGAAAGCAACTGCGGCCGGCCCCGTGACGGGACCGGCCGCAGCCGTGTGGATCGGGTGACTCAGGCCGGGACGACGTTGAGCGCCACCGCAGCGGTGACCTCGTCGTGCAGGCGCACGGCGACCGAGTGGTTGCCGAGGGTCTTGATCGCGTTGCCGACAGCGATGCTGCGCTTGTCGATCGACTCGCCCGTGGTGGCCTCGAGGGCACCGGCGATGTCGGCGACGGTGACGGCGCCGAAGAGGCGGCCGTCCTGGCCGGCACGGACCTTGAGGTTGATCGCGGAAGCCTCGAGCTTGCCCTTGATCTCACCGGCGTGGTCGAGGTCGCGGGCGGCGCGCTTGGCACGCGCGGCACGGATGGACTCGACCTCCTTCTGGGCGCCCTTGGTCCAACGGATCGCCACGCCCTGCGGAAGCAGGTAGTTGCGCGCGTAGCCGTCCTTGACCTCGACGATGTCGCCCGCCGAGCCGAGACCGGAGACTTCCTGGGTCAGGATGATCTTCGCCATGGTGTCGTCTCCTCTCAGCGACCGGTGGAGGTGTAGGGCAGGAGTGCGACCTCGCGGGCGTTCTTGACCGCGATGGCGACGTCACGCTGGTGCTGGACGCAGTTGCCGGTCACGCGACGGGCGCGGATCTTGCCGCGGTCGGAGATGAACTTGCGGAGCAGGGCGGCGTCCTTGTAGTCGACACCGGTCGCCTTCTCCTTGCAGAACTGGCAAGCCTTCTTCTTGGGCTTGCGAATCACTGCCTTGGCCATTGTGGTGCTTCCTTCCTAGAAGCCCGACGTACGTCGGAATGGTTGAGGGATTCGGTCGTGTGTGTTGCAGGGATCAGAACGGAGGCTCGTCCGAGCCCACGCCGGGGGCGCCCCAGGGGTCGTTGGCCGGAGCCGACGGCTGGCCGCCGCCGTATCCGCCGCCACCCTGGCCGCCGCTCTGCTGAGGAGCGGCCTGCGGGGCCGGCGTGGCCCACGGGTCGTTGGCCGCGGGAGCACCACCGCCGGCGTTGCCGCCGCCGGCGTTGAACCCGCCGCCCGAGCCGCCCTGACGGCTGACGCGGGAGACCTTCGCGGTCGCCCAGGTCAGCGAGGGGCCGATCTCGTCGACCTCGAGCTCGGTGACGGTGCGCTTCTCACCCTCACGCGTCTCATAGGAGCGCGCCTTGAGACGGCCCTGGACGATCACGCGGGTGCCCCGCGTGAGCGACTCAGCGACGTTCTCCGCAGCCTGGCGCCAGATCGAGCAGCGCAGGAACAGCGTCTCGCCGTCCTCCCACTGCTGGGTCTGGCGGTTGAGCGTGCGCGGCGTCGAGGCCACCGTGAAGTTGGCGACCGCAGCCCCCGACGGCGTGAAGCGCAGCTCCGGGTCGTCGGTGAGGTTGCCGATCACGGTGATGACGGTCTCGCCAGCCATGGCGTCTCCCTAGGTCGTGTTCTGATCATTCGTCGGTGTCAGTGCCCATCAAACAGGAAGGCACCGACAAGAACGAGAGGGTCACTTGCCGGGGCGGATGACCTTGGTGCGCAGGATCGACTCGTTCAGCGTGAGCTGGCGGTCGAGCTCCTTAACGGTGGCCGGCTCGGCGGTCAGGTTGACGATGGCGTAGATGCCCTCGGCGTTCTTCTTGACCTCGTACGCCAGGCGGCGACGGCCCCACACGTCGACCGAGTCGACGGTGCCACCGTCGTTGCGGACCACGTTGAGGAACTTGTCGAGCGACGGAGCGACGGTGCGCTCGTCGGTGGCAGGGTCGAGAATGACCACAACCTCATAAGCACGCATAGCTTCTCCACCTCCTACGGACTCAGCGGCCATGGTCTTTCCATGGCAGGAGGGCTGTGCGGTGTCCCCTCCACAGGAGGCGGAGGAGACGCGCCAGGCTATCAACCGCGACAGCGGTCCCCTAAATCCGCAGGTCTAGAGGCCCAGCACCCGCGCGGACCACCCGTTGCGGAAGCGCCCCTGCGGGTCGAGCCGGGCGGCCAGGTCGAGGAAGTCACGCCAGCGCGGATACAGGGCCGCGAGCGCTGGCGCCTCGGCCCCGAACAGCTTGCCCCAGTGTGGCCGGGCACCGAGCGGAAGCAGGCGCTCCTCCAACCGGTGCAGCAGCGGAGTCACCCGCTCCAGGTCACGGTGCCAGGTGAAATGCAGCGCCAGGGCGTCCTCGCCGTACGCACCGGACAGCCAGAGGTCGTCGGCGGCGACGGTGCGCAGCTCGGACACGAACAGCACGTCCTGCAGCGCCTCGCCGAGATCCCGTACGGCGGCCAGCGCCTCGCGGGCGTGCCGCCAGGGGAGGAGGTACTCGCTCTGCAACTCCTCCCCCGCGCTCGGCAGGAAGCCCATCCGGAAGTGCGGAAGCCGCTCGTGCCACAGGCCGGGCGCCCCGAGCTGCGGGGTGGTGTTGTCGACCGGCATCCCGGCGATCATGTGGCGCTGCTCGGTCGCGGGCACCGCGCCCGGGATGGCGGATCGGGCAGGTCCCGAGCCGGCGTCGACGCGGTCCTTGACCCACACCTGCCCGACGTCGTCGCCGACCCAGCGCGTGAACACCGAGACGGAGTAGGCGGCCCCCAGCACCGCCTCGAGGTCCTCGAGAAGGTCGGGCCACCTCAGGCCCTCGAAGACGACCTGGGTGAGCTCGTAGGCGGGCTCCACCTCGAGCTCGAGCGCCGTCACCACCCCGAGCAGACCGAGCGCCACGACGGCGCCCGGCAGGTCGGCGTGACCGCGGTCGAGTCGCAGCAGCTCACCTGTGCCGGTGACCAGCTCGACGGCGCGCACCGCGGCCGCCAGGGAGGCGTTGCGCCGCCCGGAGCCGTGGGTGCCGGTGGCGACCGCCCCGGCGATGGAGATGTGCGGCAGCGAGGCGAGGTTCGCCAGCGCCAGCCCGCGCGGCACCAAGGCGGCCGCGAGGTCGCCGTACCGCCAACCGGCCGGCACCCGCACCACCCCCTCCCCCACCTCGACCTCTCCCGGCAGGGCGGAGAGCGAGACCTGCACGCCGTCGGTGTCGGCAAGGTCGCTGAAGGAGTGTCGGGTGCCGAGCGGGCGGATGTGGGCCTCGGAGGCGACGATGTCCTGCAGCTCGGCGAGGGTGGCGGGTGCCACCAGGTCGCGGGCACTGTAGGCATGGCTGCCGGCCCAGTTCGTCCGTGTGGTCACGCCCGCCAACGTAGCGGCCGGGCTAGGGTCCAGCCATGGAGGCCGGTCTCGGGACCCACGACCACCCGATCGCGGGTCGCTACGTGCTCGTCGACCAGATCGGGTCGGGCGGCATGGGCTCGGTGTGGCGCGCCTACGACCAGCGCACGCAGCGCTGGCTCGCCCTGAAGCTGCTGACCCAGCGCAGCTCGTCGCTGCTGCTGCGGTTCGTGCGGGAGCAGGGCCTGCGCATCCCCCATCAGCACGTCGTCGCACCCAACGGCTGGGCGGCGGAGGACGACCTCGTCGTCTTGACCATGGACCTGGTCCGCGGCGGCTCCGTGCACGACCTGCTGGCCGAGCACGGCACGCTGCCGCCGGCGCTGGTCGGCGTGTTCCTCGACCAGCTCCTCCAGGGCTTGTCGGCGGTGCATTCGGCCGGCGTCGTGCACCGCGACGTGAAGCCCGCGAACCTGCTGCTCGAGGCCACCGAACACGGTCGACCTCACCTGCGGCTGGCCGACTTCGGGGTGGCGGTCACCCACGACGAGCCCCGGCTGACCCGGGCGCCCGGCGGTGTCGGCACCGAGGGCTACATGCCGCCCGAGCAGAGTGCCGGCGGCCCGCCGGACCCTCGTTCGGATCTGTACGCCGCCGGCCGGGTCGCGGTCCAGCTCCTCACCGGCTCCCCGTCCGGGCCAGTCCCGGCAGGCCCGCTCGGCTCGCTGCTGAGCCGGCTGCTCGAGGACGACCCGGAGCGCCGGCCCGCCTCGGCCGCAGCGGCCCTGGTCGAGCTGCGCAGTCTCCACCTGCCGCCGTGGGACGGCCGGATCGCGATCCGCGACCGACTGCCGCCCGTCTCGCTGCCGCTGCAGACCGGCCTGGCGCTACCGCCGCCGCGTGAATCCCGCTCGAGCGTGCGGCTGTGGCTGGCGGCCGGCTGCTTCGCCGGCGCGATCGCGCTCTCCGCCACGGCCGCCGCGCGCATCCTGGGCCACTAGCGCGAAGCCCACCAGCGTGAGCACCGCGGCGGCCACGAGGAGCAGGACTGTCACACCCCGAGAATAGGGTGGGCGCATGCTCATCGGTGCCCACGTCGACCAGGCCGACCCCATCGCCGAGGCGAAGGCGCGCAACGCGCCGCTGGTGCAGTTCTTCCTCGGCGACCCGCAGGACTACAAGGGCCCCGAGGTCCGCTACGCGGGCGGCGCCGAGGGCCTGCGCCGCGACGCCGAGGCGGCCGGGATCGATCTGTACGTGCACGCGCCGTACATCGTGAACGTCGCCACCACCAACAACCGCATCCGCATCCCCAGCCGCAAGCTGCTGCAGCAGCACATGGACGCCGCCGCCGCGGTCGGAGCCAAGGGCCTGATCGTGCACGGCGGCCACGTCAACAAGTCCGACGACCCCGAGAAGGGCTTCGACAACTGGCGCAAGGCCATCGAGGCCACCGACCTGAAGATCCCGCTGCTGATCGAGAACACGGCCGGCGGCGACAACGCGATGACGCGCTACCTCGACCGCATCGGCCGGGTCTGGGACGCCATCAGCGGTGCCGAGCAGGCCGACATGGTCGGGTTCTGTCTCGACACCTGCCACGCCCACGCGGGCGGCAACCCCCTCGAGACGGTGGTCGAGGACGTCCTGAAGGTCACCGGCCGCATCGACCTGGTGCACTGCAACGACAGCCGCGACGAGTTCGACTCCGGTGCCGACCGGCACGCCAACTTCGGGGCCGGCCGGATCGACCCCGAGCTGCTGTCCGCCGTCGTACGGGATGCGGGCGCACCGGTGGTGTGCGAGACACCCGGCGGCGCCCGCGAGCACCAGGACGACTTCGCCTGGCTGCGCGAGCGCCTCGGTGAGTGAGCCGCGGTCCCACGGCTGCGCATCCGATCCGCGGGTAACCTTCCGCAGGTGAGCGTCAGCGTCCGGTCCCTGTCCGCCGAGGAGCATCTGCGCTTCATCGAGACCCGGCCGTCGGTCAGCTTCCTGCAGACGCCGGCGTGGGCGCGGGTGAAGACGGAGTGGCGCTCGGAGTCACTGGGCCTCTTCGAGGGCCGCGAGCTCGTCGGCGCCACCTTGGTGCTGCATCGACCGGTGCCGAGGCTGAGGCGCTACACGCTCGCCTACCTGCCTGAGGGGCCGGCCGCCGACTGGGCCGGCGACATCACCTCCTGGCTCGATCCGCTGACAGCCCACCTGAGGTCGCAGGGGGCGTTCGGCGTGCGGATGGGTCCGCCCGTGGCGACGGCGTACTGGAGTGCCGAGCAGGTCAAGCAGGGCATCGCCGACGAGAAGGCGGCCCGACTCACCGATCTGGTCCCGTCGCGCCGCGACCCGGTCGGGGCGCGCGTGGCCAGCCAGCTGCGCTCCGGCGGCTGGGTGCTGCAGAGCCCCGAGGACGGGTTCGGCGCCGGACAGCCGCAGTACACCTTCGAGATGCCGCTGCGTCATCCCGACGGCCGACCGCGCACCGAGGACGAGGTCCTCTCGGGGATGAACCAGCTCTGGCGGCGCAACATCAAGAAGGCCGCCAAGGAGGGCGTCGAGATCACCGTCTCCAGCGGCCGCNGGGACGAGGCGGGTGACCTGAAGGCGTTCCACGACCTCTACACCCACACCGCGAGCCGCGACCACTTCACGCCNCGNCCGCTGCGGTACTTCGAGACGATGTTCNCNGCCATGGGCGCCGAGGACCCCGAGCGGATCCGGCTGTTCCTCGCCCGGCACGAGGGCGACCTGGTCGCTGCCACGATCCTGGTGCGGGTCGGCAGCCACGCCTGGTACTCCTACGGCGCCTCCTCCACCGAGAAGCGTGAGGTGCGCGGCTCCAACGCGCTGCAGTGGGCGATGATCCGCGACTCGCTCGCGGCAGGCTGCGATGTCTACGACCTGCGCGGCATCACCCCGACGCTCTCCGCCGACGACTCCCACGTCGGGCTGATCCAGTTCAAGGTCGGGACCGGCGGCCGCGCGGTGGAGTACGTCGGCGAGTGGGACCTACCGTTGCGGCCGGTGATCTACAAGGCGTTCGACCTCTACATGAAGCGTCGGGGACGGTGACCCGGCGATGACACTGCGCCTCACCGTGCACGGCAGCCGCTGGCGCAACCACCTGCGCTCGGTCCTCGAGCAGACGCCCGGCCTGGTCCCGGTCGCCAAGGGCAACGGCTACGGGTTCACCATCGGCCGGCTCGCACGCCGGGCGGACTGGCTCGGCACCGACGCTCTGGCCGTCGGAACCTACGCCGAGCTGTCCGAGGTCGCCTCCCGATTCTCCGGGGACCTGCTGGTCCTGACCCCCTGGCGGCCCTACGAGCCGGCGCTCGACCCGGCGCTGACACGCCGCGTGATCCACACCGTCTCGCGACCCTCCGATCTCGGCGACCTGCTTGCCCGACAGCCCGGCGCCCGCGTCGTACTCGAGCGGATGACGTCCATGCGTCGCCACGGACTCTCCGCACCCGATCTGTGGTCGCTGGCCGGGGCGGCACGCGCGCGAGCCCGGCTCGAGGGCGTCGCGATCCACCTCCCGATCGCCTCGACCGGCTCCGCCGCGCCCGGCGCCAACCTCGCCGAGGCGCGGGCCCTCATGGACGACGTGATCGGCGCCGGCATCACCACCGTGTGGGTCAGCCACCTCACCGCCGCCGAGATCGCCACCCTGCGCCAGCAGTACGCCGACCTCACCATCCGACCGCGCGTCGGCACCGGGCTGTGGCTCGGCGACCGCGGGGCGCTGCAGGGCAGTGCAGTGGTGCAGGACGTGCACGAGCTCGGCCGCGGCGAGCGGTTCGGATACCGCCGACGCTCCGCCCTGCGCAGCGGTCACCTCCTGGTGGCATCGGGCGGGACGGCACACGGACTCGGCCTGGCCGCACCGACCGGGGCGGGCACGCTGCGGGCTCGCGCGGCGACCGCGGCCCGTGGCGGCCTCGACGCCGTCGGCGTGGTGCGCTCGCCGTACTTCCTCGACGGTCAGCAGCTCACGTTCGCCGAGCCGCCCCACATGCAGGCCTCGATGCTGTTGCTGCCGCACGGCGCCCGGGTGCCCGAGGTGGGCGAGCGGATCGATGTGCGGGTGCGCTACACGACCACGACGTTCGACGAGATCGTCGTCGACTGAGCGTCCGCGACCGATACCCGGGGCGGAGCTTGGAACAGATCGCGTACGACGACGCCGACCAGGTACAGCTCTCCGAGCGCGCGGATCGCGATGGTGAACCAGTAGAAGGGCTGCTCGGTGCCGCCGCCCGGGGCGAGGACGCCGGCCAGGTACCACCAGACGCCGGCGAAGTAGAGGACCTCGGCGCCCTGCCAGATCAGTTGGTCGCGCCAGCGGGGGCGGGCGAGAACCGCGAGCGGCAGCAGCCAGAGCACGTACTGCGGCGAGTAGACCTTGTTGACCAGCAGGAAGCCGGCCACGATCAGGAAGCCGAGCTGATCCAGGCGCGGCGTGCGCGGCGCGAGCAGTCCGACCACGAGCACACCGACGCACCAGGCACCGAAGAGCAACCAGGACCACATGTTGATGGTGTGGGCGCTGAACGTGTGGTTGCCGATCTGCTGCGCCACCAGCCACAGCGAGCCGAGGTCGGCTCCGCGGGCGCTGTTGAAGGACCAGAACACCTTCCACTGCGCCGGCCCGGTCAGCAGTGCCGGTGCGTTGGCGAGCACCCACGCGCACCCGGCGGCGCCCACGGCGAGGCCGAGGTCGCGGAAGCGTCGCTGCCGCCAGCAGATCACCAGCAGGGCGCCGAGGAGGAAGAGCGGGTAGAGCTTGGTCGCTGTGCCGAGGCCGATCAGGACGCCGGTCAGCAGCGGCCGGTCGCGCGACCATGCCCACAACGCGGCCGCGACCAGGCCGACCGCCAGGATGTCCCAGTTGACCAGCCCGGTGAGCGCGAGGGCCGGTGAGAGCGCGAACGCAGCCGCGTCCCATGGCCGGCGCCGATGCGTGCGGGCCAGCAGCGCGCACGCGATCAGCGCGATCGCAGCGAAGCCGAGCGCGTTGACCACGACGTACCGTCTGACCTCGGTGGTGACGCCCGGCTCACCCCACAGGTTGTCGGTGGGCTGGGCGGCGCGCAGGGACAGGTCCGGCGACCCGGACAACCAGTGCGTCACCCAGGCGGTGCCCCACGCCCAGTAGGAGATGCCGACCGGGTACTCCATCGTCTGGTACCGCTGCCGCACCACCGGGTTGTCGCTGTAGGGCCACTCGAGCTCGGCGAACCCGCGCCCGGTGTAGAGGTAGGGCAGGTCCGAGTAGCACATGTGGGTGTAGCGGGTGGTGCTGTTGGTCCAGGTGTGGTCGTAGCAGTCGGTCTTCTGCACCATGCCGAGCGCGAACACGAACGCGGTCAGCAGCAGCAGCACCCGCACCGGCGTCCACCAGCGGTGGCGGCCGGCGTGCTGACCGACCGGCCCACCGATCCCCTCGCTGAGGGCGGTGACGACGGGGTCCTCCTGCGCCGGGGCCACTGCTCCTGCCATGGTCGCGATCCTAGGGGCCCGGCCCGTCAGCAGACGACGGGCGGGCCGGGAGATGCCGGCGTCGAGCACGACGGCTGGGTCTGGGCCGCATCGCTGGTCACCGGCGCCACCGGTGTCTCGGTCGTCGTCGTCGCCGACGGCTCCGGCTCCGGCGTGGGTTGGGCCTGCTTGGTCGGCTTGGCCTTCTTGGTGTGCTTCGGCTTGGCCGGCGTGGGCGTCGGCGTCGGCACCGGGTTGTGGCCGGTGTCGGGCGGCGTGCCGGTCACGTTGGCCGGCGGCGGGAACTGCTCGATCGGCAGGCCCTGCATGTCGCCCGCCATCACCGCGGTCCAGGTGCGGGCCGGATAGTCCGCACCGAAGTACGACGGCAGCCAGCCGTCGAGCTGATCGCTGCCCTTGCCCCGGACGTACATCACCGCGGTGGCGACCTGCGGGGTGTAGCCGACGAACCACGCGGACGACACGTGGGTGCCGATCCCGTTGCTGTTGGGTGCCGTTGCCGTCCCCGTCTTGCCCGCCGCCGGCCGGCCGAGGGCGAGCGCGGCCTCACCGGTGCCGCCCTTGACCACCTGCTGGAGCGCGTAGGAGACGTCGTCGGAGACGTCCTGCGGTGCCACCTGCTCGGGCTGGCCCTGGTACTGGTAGAGCACGGTGCCGTTCTGGTCGGTGACCTTCGAGATCACGTGGACCTGGGAGCGCTTGCCCTCCGCGGCGATGGTCGCGTAGGTGTTGGCCAGGTTGATCGGGCTCACCCGCGCCTTGCCGAGGGTGATCAGCGTGTCGTCCGGTTGCAGGTCCTGTGTGGTCGCGGGGATCCCGGGATAGGTGGGGTTCGCCTTCATCGGCGGCAGGCCCATCTTGAGGGCGTTCTGGTAGATCTTGCGCGGGCCGTTGGGGATCGAGTGCGACATGTCGACGAACGCGGTGTTGATCGACTGCTGCAGCGCGTAGACCGCGTTGACGTGGGCGCCGTAGCTGTGACCGTTGGCCTCGCCCGCCTGCTCACCCTCGTTGTGGACCTCGAGACCGTCGGGGAACGTGTACGGCGAATTGCCGTCGAACGTCGACTTCAGGGAGAACCCGGCCTCGAGCGCGGTGGTGAGCGTGATCGGCTTCATCGTCGACCCGGCCATGCCGCCGGAGGCTGCCCAGTTGATCTGCGACTGCAGGTAGTCCTGGCCGCCGTAGAAGCCGAGCAGGGCACCGGTGCCGGGCTGCACCGAGGCGACACCGATGTGGAGCTGCTTGTCGCTGAAGCCCTTCGGCTCGGCCTCCTTGACACCGTTGGCCGCGGCATCCATCGCCTTCTTGGTCAAGGTCGTCGTGACGCGCAGCCCACCACCCTGGATCTGGGAGTCGGTGAACCCCAGGCGCAGCAGCTCGTTCTTGACCAGCGTCAGGGCATGGCCGCGCTGCCCGCCGTACGTGTTGGAGGCGTGCTGCGGCGGGAACTTGGGCAGGTGCGCGACGGCGGTGGCCGCCTGGGCGGCGGTGATGCTGCCCGCCTTCGCCATGCCGGCGAGCACGTAGGCGTAGCGGGCCTTGAGGGCCTGCTTCTGGTCAGGGCCGTTGGCGGGGTCGAACTGGCTGGGGTTGTTGAGCACCGACGCCAGCACGGCGGCCTGGCGCAGGTTGAGCTTGGCCGCCGGTACGCCGAAGTACGCCTCGGCCGCCGCCTGGATCCCGTAGGCACCGCGACCGAAGTAGATGGTGTTGAGGTAGCCCTCGAGGATCTGCTGCTTGCTCATCTGGCGCTGGATCTTGAGCGAGAGGATCGCTTCCTTGATCTTGCGCTTGTAGGTGCGCTCCTGGTTCAGGTACAGGATCTTGACGTACTGCTGGGTGATCGTCGAGGCGCCCTGGGTGGAGTTGCCCTGCGCGTTGCTGAACGCCGCACGGATGATCCCCTTGGGGTCGATGCCGGCGTTGGTCCAGAACGTCCGGTCCTCGGCGGCGACGACGGCATCCTTGATGTCCTGCGGCATCTGGTCATAGCTGATCGAGTCACGGTTCTGCATCGCGAACTGTCCCAGCTTCGCCTTGCCGCCGGCGTAATAGATGTAGGANGTCTGCGTCTTGAACGCCGCGTTCGGGTCCGGCACCGACGTGGTGCTGTAGGCGAACACCGCCAGCCCGGCGATGACCACCACCCCGGCGAGGCCGACGAGGACCAGCCACTTGATGGCGCGCCTGATCCGCTGCTTGCGGGTCCGCGGCTGGGGGCCGGGGCCGCTGGCGCCCGCCTTGCCGGCGGGTGCTGCGGAGCGACGCTTGCCGCTGGGGGAGGTACCACTCACGTGACTCGGTCTCCACGGTCTCGGGGTCATGCTCTGAGGTCGGGCGCTACAGAGGGTACGCATTCCGCGAACGGATGCCAGATCCTCAACCGGACCACGACCTGATCGAACCGCCGGCCCGGCGCCCGATCGGACGTCGCGCCGTAGGTTCCCCGTTCACCGATGCGACACTCCGATGTAGCGGGGATTATGAACGCGCGGATATATCGCTACGATAGGTCGCATGGCACGTCGTGCAGAGACCATCGAGCTGGCAGTCCTCGGACTGCTGCACGAGGGACCCATGCACGGCTACGAGCTGCGCAAGCGGCTCAACCTGATGCTCGGCTGGGGTCGGGTCCTCTCCTACGGATCGCTCTACCCCACGCTCAAGAAGATGCTTCGCGCCCATCTGATCGAGGAGACCGCCACCACGCTCACCCCGGTCACGCGGCGCCCGCGCATCGTCTACCAGGTGACCGAGGACGGCCATCTCGCGTTCGAGCAGCTCATGTCGGAGGTCGGCCCGACCGCCTGGGAGGACGACAACTTCGACATCCGCTTCGCCTTCTTCGGTCGCACCGACATGGAGATCCGCCTGCGTGTCCTCGAAGGGCGCCGCAGCCGGCTCCAGGAGCGGCTCGACCGAGTCCAGCGTGAGCTTTCTCTCACGCAGAAGGAGGTCGACCAGTACGCCGCGGANCTCCAGCGCCACGGTGTCGAATCGGTCGAGCGGGAGGTTCGGTGGCTCTCCGAGCTCATCGACGCCGAGCGGAATCCCGCCCCAGGTCTTGCAGGTGCGGAAGTGACCACCACAGAAAGGAAGGAGCCCTGATGGGTTCGGTTCGCGTAGCAATCGTGGGGGTCGGCAACTGCGCCAGCTCCCTCGTGCAGGGTGTCGAGTACTACAAGGACGCCGACCCGACGGGCACCGTCCCGGGTCTCATGCACGTCAAGTTCGGTGAGTACCACGTCTCCGACGTCCAGTTCGTCGCCGCTTTCGACGTCGACGACAAGAAGGTCGGCAAGGACCTCTCCGAGGCCATCAACGCCTCGGAGAACAACACGATCAAGATCGCCGACGTCCCGACGCTCGGTGTCGAGGTCCAGCGCGGCCCGACGCTCGACGGCCTCGGCAAGTACTACCGNCTCACCATCGAGGAGTCGGCNGCTGAGCCGGTCGACGTGGTCAAGGCGCTCAAGGACGCCGAGGTCGACGTCCTCGTCTCCTACCTCCCGGTGGGCTCGGAGGAGGCCGACAAGTTCTACGCCCAGTGCGCGATCGACGCGGGCGTCGCCTTCGTCAACGCTCTGCCNGTCTTCATCGCCTCGGACCCGGTCTGGGCGAAGAAGTTCGAGGACGCCGGNGTCCCGATCGTCGGTGACGACATCAAGTCGCAGGTCGGCGCNACCATCACCCACCGGGTGATGTCGAAGCTGTTCGAGGACCGCGGGGTCATNCTGGACCGCACCTACCAGCTNAACGTCGGCGGCAACATGGACTTCAAGAACATGCTCGAGCGTGAGCGCCTTGAGTCCAAGAAGGTCTCCAAGACCCAGGCGGTCACCTCGAACCTCACCGGCCCCCTGGCCGGCAAGGTCGACGACCGCAACGTGCACATCGGCCCCTCCGACTACGTCGCATGGCTCGATGACCGCAAGTGGGCCTACGTCCGCCTCGAGGGCCGCGCCTTCGGCGACGTTCCGCTGAACCTGGAGTACAAGCTCGAGGTGTGGGACTCCCCGAACAGCGCCGGCATCATCATCGACGCCGTCCGCGCCGCGAAGATCGCCAAGGACCGTGGTGTCGGCGGCCCGATCATCCCGGCCTCGGCGTACCTCATGAAGAGCCCGCCGGTCCAGATCGAGGACTCCGAGGGTCGCGCCCTGCTGGAGAAGTTCATCGCCGGCGAGTGATCCCAGTGACGTCGTGAGGTGAACTCCGACTGAGCCGTACGCAGCGCCCCGTCTCCTGTGGAGGCGGGGCGCTGTGCTTTTCCATGCTGCTGAGCTGGCGCATGTAACACGCCGTTGGCGTCACTAGACGGTCGTCGCGTCGACCGAGAAGTGTGGTCAACAGCGTGTTACATGACTGGGACTGGGGCCCCGCGGCCTGCGGCCTGCGAGGACATTCAGGCCGCACGACGCCGGTCCCGGATGAGGTACGGCGCGAGGTCGGTGATGTCGCTTCCCCACAGCGCTGTGGTGGCGTCGTACTCCCGCCTGATCCACTCTTTCGCAGCCTCACGGCCGGGACCCCACACGTCGGTCCAGATGAGCCGCGACATCCCGAGCNTGTGACCGCGGAACCAGTCTTCCCGATTCTTCTCCTCGAAGAGGATGTCCTCCGGTGTGAGCAGGCCCCGGCCCGTCTCGGCGCGCTGATACTTCACCCGTCCGTCGAACTCGAACAGGTGGCGGCCCACACGCAGATCGGCCCACGCCTCCCGCCGGTCGTCTCTCATCCCGAACTGCGACTCGATCGGCCCGAGCCCGATCTCTTCCAGGAGCAGCCGCATGAGCGTCTCGGGCACCGTCTCGGCGCCGTCGTCCGACTGNGCCAGGCAGCGCATGGCTCGNCGCCGACCGGGCCACGACCACATCCGGTCGAGTACGTCCTCGAGNTCAGTCACGGACGTGCCGTTCCACCGGACACGGTCGATGGCGACCTCCCCGAACGGGGAGCCGTGCTCGCGCGCGATGTCGATGGCGGTGCGCGCGGGACCAAGCACCTTGAAGCCGCCCGCGTCGACGACGTCGTCGCGCCGGTACGGCGCGAGATGGTGCTTCACGCCCCAGCGCAGGTGACTCCCCACACACGGACGGGTCACGTGCGTCAACCGCTCGCGCGGCAACATGACGGCGAGCCCGAGCTCCAAGGCGGCGGTCTCGTGACTGCGCACGAACGGCACTGAGATCCTCAGGCACGCCGCCCGGTCGAGCAGTCGTTGACGCTCCCCGATGCTGATGGCGGCAGCCGCCGTCTCGGGTAGCGCGTACACGCCGCGCCGTACGAGCACCCAACGGCCTGAGCGCACCATGCTGTCGATCTCACGGCCGCTGAGTCCCGCCTCGATCGCCTGGCGCCGTGTGATGAGTCCGTGCTGCGCCGCCAGATGCGCCGCGATCTTCGCCATCATGCGTACCACGCTGCGCCGGCACCGACCGGTTCGCCAGTCGCTGCGAAGGTGGTGTGGAGAACCGGCTCCGAAGGCGTTGCTGTGGAGGGATGTGGTGCCTTGCGGGGCGTGCGGCGGCATGTAACACGCCGTTGGCGCCACTAGACGGTCGTTGCGTCGGCCGAGAAGTGTGGTCAACAGCGTGTTACATGCCGGCCCGGCGCCCCACGTCAGCCCTCGAGCTCCGCCTTCATCCGCTCCAGCGTCTGAGCCATGCCCTCCAACAACGCCGGAACGAACCTGTCCTGACCGCCGAGCGCGAGGTTGACCAGCAGGCCCGACACCGGGGCGATGCCGTCGGGGGTCTNGCGGCGCTGGGTCACCAGGGTGCCGTCGGCGGTGGGCTCGAGCTGGAAGGACCACACCGTGCGGTTCTCGGTGACGCGGAAGGCGAAGTCCGAGTGTGGGGTGAAGCGCACGACCTTGGCCGAGGTCGGCCAGTGCTTCCAGCCCGCGTGGTTGAGGTTGACGAAGCGGGTGCCCAGGCGCACCGGACCGCCGAGCACGAACGTCCGCGCGACCTGGGGCGACCAGGCGGACATCCTCGCCACGTCGGTCACCAGCGCCCACACCTGGGCGGGNCTCGCGTTGATGGTGATGGCGGCCTTGAGCTCGTCCTCGACGAGTGCAGCNGTAGCGGTCATGGCGCTAACTTACCGGCGAGTAGCCCACCAGGCGAGGAGTCGTTCGGCGGCCNCCTCCGGCGNGAGCACGCCCTCGTCGATCCGCAGCTCCATGAGGAAGCGGTACGCCGCGCCCACCTCGGGCCCCGGCGTCAGGTCCAGCAGCGCCATGATCTCCTCGCCGTTGAGGGCAGGTCGCATGGCCGCGAGCGACTCCTCCTCGGCGAGCCGGGAGATCCGCGACTCCAAGGCGTCGTACGTGCGGGCGAGGCGCTCGGCCTTCCGCTTGTTGCGGGTGGTGCAGTCGGCGCGGGTGAGGATGTGCAGCCGCTCGAGCTGGTCNCCGGCGTCGCGGACGTAGCGGCGTACCGCCGCATCGGTCCACTCGCCGGTGCCGTAGCCGTGGAAGCGCAGGTGCAGNTCGACCAGCTTGGCGACCGCCTCGATCTCGTCGTTGGAGAAGCGCAGCGCCTTCATCCGCTTGCGGGTGAGCTTGGCGCCCACGACGTCGTGGTGGTGGAAGGTGACCGCGCCGTCCTCCACGAAGCGACGCGTCCGCGGCTTNCCGACGTCGTGCATGAGGGCGGCGAAGCGCGCGACGAAGTCCGGNCCGCCATCGGGCAGCCGCGACTCGAGGTCGATCGACTGCTCGAGCACCGTCAGCGTGTGCTCATAGACGTCCTTGTGCCGGTGGTGCTCGTCCGCCTCCAGCCGCAGCGCAGGCAGCTCGGGGAGGACGAGGTCCGCCAGGCCGGTGTCGACGAGGAGCGTCAGTCCCAGGCGCGGGTACGGCGCACAGATCAGCTTCACCAGCTCGTCGCGGACGCGCTCGGCCGAGATGATCGAGATCCGCGACGCCATCGCGGTCATCGCCTCGACCACGCCAGGGTCGACCGTGAAGCCGAGCTGCGCGGCGAAGCGCGCGGCGCGCAGCATCCGCAGCGGGTCGTCGGAGAAGGAGTCCTCGGGCCGNCCCGGCGTCCGCAGNANGCGGTGCGCGAGGTCGACGACGCCGCCGTACGGGTCCTCNACCTGGCGGCCAGGCAGCCGCACGGCCATCGCGTTGACGGTGAAGTCGCGGCGTCCCAGATCACCCGAGAGCGAGGTGCCGTAGTCGACCGACGGCTTGCGGGAGGAGGGGTCGTAGGACTCCGAGCGGTACGTCGTCACCTCCACCACCCACGGCCCGCGACGCGCACCGATCGTGCCGAAGTCGCGCCCCATGTCCCAGGTGCCGCCGCCGCCCCACTTCTTCAGCAGCCGCTCGGTGTCGTCGGGCTGCGCGGAGGTGGTGAAGTCCAGGTCGTGATGGGGCCGGCCGAGCATGGCGTCGCGCACCGGTCCGCCGACCAGTGCGAGCTCGAAGCCGGCGTCGGCGAACAGCGCACCGAGCGGATCGATGACCTCGCCGATCCGATCCAGCTCCTCGGTCACCGCGCGCTGCACGTCGGCGATGGAGAGGGGAGGAAGGGCGGCGTCGGACACGGGGGGACAGTCTAGGAGGCGCGGACCGGGCGGCCGATATCCTCGGCCGCATGCCCTCTCGCCGTACGACGCCTGCCCGGGCGTCGGTGACGGCGCTCCTGATGCTGCTCCTCGCCGCGTCGGGCGGGCTGTTGGCTGCCGGTGCCGCNCATGCCGGCGGCGTCACCACCGAGCCGCTCGCACCGCACGCGCAGAAGCGGGCGGTGGCAGCCGTCGAGCAGGACCCGCTGCAGGTGACGATCGACGCACTGACGCCCTCGGCGCTCAAGAGCGATCCCACGAAGGGCACGGTGGTGGTCTCCGGCACGATCACCAACCAGGACAAGCAGACCTGGCAGGACCTCAACGTCTATGCGCTCATCGGCAGCACCCCGCTGACGACCGAGACGGAGCTCACCGAGGCGTCCTTGACGGACCCGGATCAGCAGGTCGGCAACCGGATCACGTCGTACGGCGACTTCACCACCGTCCCCGACCTGACCCCGGGTCAGAGCGCGCCGTTCTCCCTCACGATCCCGCGCGCCGACCTGAAGGACAGCACCGGCCAGCCGATCACCAAGCCGGGCGTCTACTGGTTCGGCGTCCAGGTCCTCGGCAGCAACGCCAACGGTCGTGACAACCTCGCCGACGGCCAGGCACGCACGTTCCTTCCCCTGGTCGACAAGCAGGTCTCGCCGACGGGCAGCGAGCCGGCGGCCCTGGTGGTTCCCCTGCGCCAGCGGGTGCTGCGCCAGCCCGACGGGACCCTGGTCTCCCCCGAGACGTGGGTGAAGCGGATCTCCCCGGGCGGCCGGCTCAACGCGCTGGTCAACTTCGGCGCTGGCCATCCCGTGTCCTGGCTCGTCGACCCAGCGGTCATCGACGCGGTCACCCAGCTCGCCGCCGGCAACCCCGCGCGCAGCATGACGCCGACGGTCGGCGGCCAGCCGCGCGCGGCCGTCTCCTCCCCGACGCCGGCGATGCGCGCGGCAGCCGTCGACGAGGACGGCGTGGCCGCGGCGCGGGACTGGCTCAACCGCCTCACCGCGGCGCTGAAGCAGAGCCCGGCGGTCTACGCCCTGCCCTACGGNGACCTCGACCTCGCCTCCGCCGCTCGCCACGATCCNGGCCTNTACGCCGTCGCCCGCAAGCGCAGCGCCGAGGTCCTCGCNGCNCTCGGTGTCACCTCCCAGCCGGCCGACGCACCGATCGACGGGTACCTGCCNGCCGGGGCGTTCCGGCTCGGCGACGGTACGACGCCGGTGCTGCTCAGCGACCAGGCCGTCAGCGGAACCGTCCCGGCCCTCGCCTCCTTCGACACCCGCACGGTGATCACGACCTCCTCCCTCGTGGCAGCGGGCGGACCGCCGCCGGGCGACACCCTGGGTCTGGTCCCGCTACGGCAGGAGCTGCTCGCCCAGGCCGCGCTCCGGCTCGGCACCGGCGACCCGGTGGTCGCCGTACTGCCGGCGACGTGGACGCCCGGGACCGGGGTCGCGGGGTTCTTCGACGGCCTGACGCGGCCGTGGCTGGACCTGACCGACATCGGCAGCGCCACCGGCGGCATCACGGCGCAGCCGCTGGCATCGAGCCGGCTGCGGTATCCGGACGCCGAGCTCTCGGCGGAGCTTCCCGCCCAGACGTTCCGAGCCGTGGACGGGCTGCGGACCGAGGGCGCCACCCTGCAGCGCGTGATCAGCCACAACACCACGCTCGCGACGACCCTGCTCGACGACGCCCTGACGAGTGCGTCGTACACCGCCCGCGGCGGCGCCGGCGGGGAGGCCGCCGAGCGCACGCGCGAGACCGTGGGCGCGATCCTGCGCCGGATCACCGTNGAGGCGCCNCCGTCGGTCACGCTGGCCAGCACCAGCGGCAGGTTCAGCGCGACGGTCTCCAACGGNCTGGATCAGCCGGTGACGGTGAAGGTGCGCCCGATCGGGGACAAGGGCATGTCGATCGCGTCGCCGCACCGGCTCGACATCCCTGCCAAGGGCCGCGCGAGCCTGCTGATGACCGCCTCGGCCCGCACGAACGGCGTCCACACGGTCACCCTCGAGCTGACCGACACCGCCGGCCATCCGCTGGGCAGCAAGGCGAGCCTGCCGATCCGTACGGCGCAGGTCAGCCGCATCATCTGGCTCTTCATCGGCTGCGGCCTCGGGCTGCTCTTCACTGCCATCCTGGTTCGACTCGTCCGCCGGATCAGGGCCGCCGGCAGTGACTCCGTTGATGAGGACGCCGCCGAGAGCCAGGAGACCGCGTGAGCGGCGGCCGGCGGAAGGCGACCTCGAGGCGCCGATCACGCGCAGGCTCGAGAGCGGCGTCCGGGGCGACATCCGGGACGACATCCAGCGCGGCGTCGATGCGGGGCGCCAGCGCGGTGATGGCGGCCGGGACGCTGTTCTCCCGCGTGAGTGGCCTGGTCCGGGCGGCCCTGCTGACGGCAGCCCTGGGCTCCGGCGCGAAGGCCGACGTCTTCAACGTCGCCAACACGATCCCGAACATGCTCTACATCCTGCTCGCGGGCGGCGTCTTCAACGCCGTGCTCGTGCCCCAGCTCGTCCGAGCACTGAAACAGGACGACGACGGCGGCGAGGCCTACACCCAGCGGATCGTNACGGTCGCCGCGTTGTTCCTCGGGGCNGTGACGGTCGTGCTGGTGGCGGCCGCCCCNTGGCTGATCAAGCTCTACTTCCACCACCACAGCGCTGCGCAGACAGCGAGCGCTGTCGACTTCGCCCGCTACTGCCTGCCGCAGGTGTTCTTCTACGGCATGTTCGTGCTGGTCGGGCAGGTCCTCAATGCGCGCGGCCGGTTCGGGCCGATGATGTGGGCGCCGATCGCTAACAACGTCGTCTCGGTCGGTGTGCTGGCGGCGTACCTGTTCCACTTCGGATCCTCGGCTGTGGGCAACTACTCCTCACGACAGGAGTTGCTCCTGGGCCTCGGCTCCACCGCCGGGATCGCGGTGCAGTTCCTGGTGCTGCTGCCCTACCTGCGTTCGGCCGGGTTCGTCTTTCGGCCACGCTTCGACCTTCGCAACGCCGGGCTGGGACACACGCTCGGCCTCGGGTTGTGGACCGTCCTGTTCGTCGTGGTCAACCAGATCGCCTACACCGTCGTCACAGCGCTCGGAACCTCAGGCAGTGGTCGCCACGGCACCGGGTTCACCATCTACTCCAACAGCTTCCTGCTCACCCAGGTCCCGCATTCGATCATCACCGTCTCGTTGGCGACCGCCATGCTGCCCACGCTGTCGGCCCGGGTGGTGTCGCTGGACCCCCGCGGCTTCGCGCACGGCGTCGCTCACACGCTGCGCTCCTCGCTGGCCATCGTGATCCCGTTCGCTGCGCTGATGCCGGTGCTGGCCACGGACCTCGCCCACGCGCTCTACGGCCTCGGCGCCTCCGCACACCAGTACCAGCGCTACGGCCTGACCATGGCGATCTTCGGGCCGGCCCTGGTCTTCTTCACCGTCCAGTACGTCGTCCTGCGCGGCTTCTACGCCCTCGAGCTCAACAANTCGGTCTTCTGGATGCAGTGCCTGGTCGCCGCCATCAACGTC